>Ga0233431_1002020_pt1 | contig 30757 bp, 26 predicted proteins | sample SI_118_April2016_FD_179867 | JGI IMG/M metagenome (GOLD analysis project Ga0233431, IMG submission 179867) | Seawater microbial communities from Saanich Inlet, British Columbia, Canada - SI_118_April2016_200_MG | ecosystem: Environmental > Aquatic > Marine > Inlet | place: Canada: British...
TGAATTATTGATTGATTGTGAACAAGGTACTGATTGTATTGGATTAAATCAGTTGCAGACTTTTAATAATATCTGTGAATTAGATCAAGCTAGTGCTAATTATTTATATGATGGTACTTGTATTGAAGTTGATCCTTGTACAATAATCTCTCCTGTTTGCGGTCAAATTGTTGAGCAGATTGTATTTGAAGGCCAAGAAAATGTATTGGATGTAACAGACATAACCTATAATAATATTTGTGATTTAGAAAATGCAGGTGCTGATTATCTTTATGAAGGTGAATGTACTATCAATATATATTGTGATGTAGGTACTGAATGCCCAGGAACCCAATGTGTATATGGTCGATGTAAAGACTACTTGACCTGTTCAGTAGATTATCTTCCTGATGTATATGAATGTTATACTTATGACCAATGGATTAATTCTGGACAACCACCTGTTGTTTTTGAAGAGCCAGGTTGTGCAACTTTTGATGGTAGTCTAGGCTATTGTGGTGTTCCTGCAACTGAATGTACATCAGAATATTCACCTGTTTGTGGTCTTAGGTCTGGAGAAGATCTTGATGGCAACTTAATTGTAGATGAGATTACATACAATAACATTTGCTTACTTGAAGTTGACAATGCAGATCTCTTGTACGAAGGTGAATGTGAAGTTTCACAATTCTGTGATACAGAACTAGATTGTGCTAACAATATACCTTGTTCAAATGGTGTATGTAAGAACTACATTAACTGCGAAGAATATGGTCCTGAATATGTTTGTTATACTTTTGATCAATGGACATTTGCAGGAGAACCATCTGTTATTTTTGAAGAACCTGGTTGCCGAACATATGATGAATCTCAAGGCTATTGTGGAATCTTTGTTGAAGAATGTCCACCTACACCTGTTTGTGGTACTGATGGTATAACTTATTCAAGCAATTGTGAAGCTCAGAATGATGGTGTTGAATATGAATATGGCGCTTGTATTGAAGAAGTTTGTACAGATGAATACAATCCTGTTTGTGGTGAATTATTGATTGATTGTGAACAAGGTACTGATTGTATTGGATTAAATCAGTTGCAGACTTTTAATAATATCTGTGAATTAGATCAAGCTAGTGCTAATTATTTATATGATGGTGTATGTGTTGAACAAGGATGTTCAGACAATCAATGTGATGCAGGACAAGTTTGTGATGTAAGGGGCGAATGTGTCCTTGAATCAAATTGTGTTGCTGATGAATATAGATGTAATGGAGATGTAATCGAGCAATGTTTAGGCGGAATAGGATTCTTTTCAAGTGAAACTTGTAATGTAGGATTATGTACAACAACAGGTGACACAGCTGAATGTTTATCTTCTAAGAGATGTAGTTCATCTTGTGATACATCAGGTGCAACATGTTATGTTGAAGAATTTTCAAATGGAAATTGGTATTTAAGTAGTATTTGTACAGAATGTTCAAACGGAGAATGTAGGTGATAAAAAATGAAGAAAATAATAACAATATTAATTAGTTTATTAGTCATAAATATGGCTTTTGCTTTAACAAGTTTAGATGAATCAGGATGCGCTGAAATAAAACCGTTATGTCTTGAACAAAATCTAGACAGCGCATGTAATACATATAAAGAATTCTGTGTGGATTGGAAAGCTACATCTGATGGTGATATATATTTTGAAGATGGTGATGTTTCTCTATTAGGACGCTTGGTAGTAGGAGATACCTCCGACTTCAACCAAAAAATAACAGCTCATGGAGATATTGAAGGAATTGGCAATCTTAATATTCTAGGAAATTTAGTAGTAGGTGACAAAGTAGATTTCAATCAAAAGGTAACAGCCCATGATGAAGTTATTATATTAAATGGAAATGTTGGGATTGGTAGATCTGATCCTGCTGAAAATCTTCATGTACAAGTGAGCCAAGGGAACAAAGCTGCTATAAGAATTGAATCTGTTGGTATCAATCCTATAGATTTCGTTACAAATCCAGACAATAGTGGTGGGTTGTGGCATTATGGAGATCCCCTTATTTTTGGTACACGTAACACAGAAAGAATGAGGCTTGATGGAGATGGCCATGTAGGAATTGGGACGCCAACAACGCCAGCTAGATTATCTTTGGTTTCAGGAACTACTGCAGCAGACGGAATTGCTTTTGGGGAAGATGTTAATTTATATAGGGCTTTTGATAATGGTTTAGCAACCGATGATACTTTTGTTACTACAAATGGCAAGGCATTAATTGTTAAAGCTGTGGGGCAGGACGCAACAGGCCAGCATGGCGTATACATTGGACAGACACCTGGAACATATATGGGTATAGGATTTGGTGGAGGCATTGGTCCTCTTGATACTTATCTTTATCGGGAAGACAGTGGTTTATTGAAAACACCTGGAAATTTGAATGTTGGTGGAGATATAGAATCAACAGGAAACATATTTGCACATGGAGACTTTATCATGAGTGATGTTAGAATGAATGATGGTGGCGATAAGATTGATTTCCACTCTCCTGTTCAATTCAACGAAATCACTCACTTAAAAGGTGATACATATATCTCTGGAGACAATGTTATTATCGGTAGTGACTTAGTTACAATTGGTAGTTCAGATAATAATGGGATAGAGTTTTTAACTGGTGATACTAATAAACCAGCAATTTTTGTCAAAAGAGGCGGAAATGTTGGTATTGGAACAAGTAATCCTAAAGCAACATTACATATTCGTGATGTTAATACTGTTGTAGGTTTAGAAGATGGTACTGATATATGGTTAGATACTGAATCAATTAATCCTTCCGGAAGAACAAAGATTCAATTTAAAGAAGGCGGATTTACTTCTTTAGCATTAGAATATGATGGTTCTCTTAAAAATGCCAATAATAAATTACATATCAGTGATGCTGTGGCAAAAGAAGATAGAGTAACCTTTACAAGAGGCGGTAAAGTAGCTATCAACACAGCAGGGGCAAATTTAATTATGAAGAGTCCTAATGGTGATTGTTGGGCATGTGGACCTACGAATAAAGGACAATGGAATTGTAGTGTTGCTGCATGTATCTAAAATGAAAAAGAAACAACACACAACAATAATTTTGGCCATTCTTTTAGCATTGGCACTTTCTTTTATTTTTTTAAATAACTATCAAAAAAGTCAACAAGAAAAACAGTTAGATATATTTGAACAAGGTGCACAATATGGTTATACACAAACAGTAACTCAACTATTTCAACAAGCAATTACTTGTGAACCAGTTCCTATCTATGTGCAAAACCAAACTTTAAACCTTATAGCTGTTGAATGTTTACAAACAGAAGAATAATGTCAAAGATAAAGTCAATAAAAGCACGAGAAATTCTAGATAGTAGAGGGAACCCTACTGTTGAAGTTGATCTAAAAACAAAACAAGGTTTATTTAGGGCTGCAGTTCCTTCTGGCGCTTCTACTGGTATTCATGAAGCACTAGAACTAAGAGATGGTGGTAAAAGATATGGTGGTAAGGGTGTTCTAAAGGCTGTTAGAAACGTGAATAACTTTATTTCAGAACGTGTTGTAGGCATGAATTGCAAACAACAAGAATGGATTGATAATGAAATGCGTAAACTTGATGGTACAGGAGCAAAAAGCCGTTTAGGAGCAAACGCAATACTTGCAGTTTCAATTGCTGTATGTAAAGCAGGTGCAGCAGCTAACAAATTACCTTTATACAAACATATTGCAAACATTTCAAAAAATAAGAAATTAATCATGCCTGTTCCATGTTTTAATGTAATTAATGGTGGAAAACATGCAGGAAATGCTTTAGCAATGCAAGAGTTTATGCTTTTACCTGTTGGTGCAAATTCATTTAAGCAAGCAATGCAAATGGGCGCAGAAACATATCATACATTAAAATCAATAATTAAAAAGAAATATGGTGAAGATGCAGTTGGAGATGAAGGCGGTTTTGCACCTAATATTCAGGATAATAAAGAAGGATTAAACCTTTTAGAAAAAGCAATAGACAAAGCAGGTTACAAAGGTAAGATTAAAATTGGTATGGATGTTGCAGCTTCAGAATTCTACAAGAAAGGCAAGTACAACTTAAATTTTAAAGGTAAAAAACCTCAATTTAAAACTGGAGAAGAATTAATTGAACTTTACAAAGAATTTATCAAAGATTATCCTATTGCTACAATTGAAGATCCTTTTGACCAAGATGATTGGGATTCATATGCTAAGCTAACAAAAAAAGTTGGAAACAAAGTACAAATTGTTGGCGATGATTTGTTAGTTACAAACCCCAAAAGAATATCTATTGGGATAGAAAAAAAGGCAGTAAATGCCCTTCTTCTAAAAGTTAACCAGATTGGAACTGTAACTGAATCTATACAAGCATGTCAGCTTTCAAAAAGTGCTGGTTGGGGTGTTATGGTATCTCATAGAAGCGGAGAAACAGAAGATTCTTTTATTGCAGATTTGGTTGTTGGCTTAAGAACAGGCCAGATTAAATCCGGTGCACCATGTCGTTCAGAAAGATTAGCAAAATACAATCAATTGCTAAGAATCGAAGAAGAAATTAATGTAAAATATGCAGGTAAAAACTTTAGAAACCCTTAATTTCTATGTTCAAGTCCTTCTTCTATATCAATATCAAATATTTTAGTTAAATCTTGTGACAATTTTCTAATCTTTCTAACTAAAGGTGTTTTATGATTAGGTGTCATGTACATACACTTGTTTGTTTCCATCGAGAAGATAAATAAATCAGGAAACATTTTACTAAGCCATTTTAAAATGTAGCCTCCTTTGTAAGGTTTGTTAAAAGCTGCTGAATATCCCATACCAATTAATTTTCTATGCATACTCTTAACAATTGGCATGTAAAACTTATGGATGTGCCTTGTTCCAAAACTAAGTGGTGGCCTGTCTGGTAAGTTCCACATAGAATGTCCATCAAAGATTATGTTAAATCTATAAGTTTCAACTAATTTTGCTAATGTAAAATAAAACTGTTGATAACTTTTTTTTATATCATCAATCTCAGATTTAAGCAAAGGTTCTTTCCATAGGTTTTTAATCCACCATTCTTGACCTTCTTGATAAATACACTTAGTGATATTTCTGTTAAAGTCACAAGCAAACCTAGATTGCTTGTTATCAATCCAAATCCCTCCTTTTTCCATCACAATACGACTATAAATTTTATGGGTCTCAACATCTTCATACATATATCTTTTCTTAGGTAGAGGATACATTTTTTTCTGAATCTCTTTTGGAACCCATGTTCCACTATGCACAGTTAACAACAAAACATTAAAACTATTTTTCTGGTAATTGTCAAATACCATTACTCCTCTTTTTGTAATAGTTAGTTTAATATCTCCAGAATTCTTATATTCAGATGTGACCCATTCAAGTTCTTCCTTAACAATCTTCCATAATTCCTTATCCTTAAAGAAATGTTTAAAATAAGCTTTATTTCTATCTCTATAAAATCCATGAACCGTCCCATATAATATCCTTCCAAGAATTTTATAGCTTTTTAGCAAACTAATAAAATTCAAATGAGGGTCTTCTTCAATTGTTCTAATTGCTTTATTGATTAATGTAAACAAAAAGAACCTGTCTGATAAACCAACTGTTAGAGAACTTTTATGTGGTTTAATCAGTATAGGACTTACAGCTTTAATCATTTGTCCTAATTTCATGCTATTTTTAGAGTTATACAAATATATAAATGTAACTAAAAACAGAAAATTTATTAAGCACTCTAGTCAAGAATAAATTTAATGAAAAAAGTATTACTAATTATCAGAGATGGATGGGGTTACAGACTTTCAAGAAATCAGAATGCAATTAATGAAGTGAATCCGCCTTATACAAATTATTTGATGAAAAATTATCCTCATACTTTATTAAACGCTTCAGGCAATGCTGTTGGCTTACCAAAAGGTTATCAAGGTAATTCTGAAGTAGGTCATATGGCTATTGGTTCTGGTAGACTTATTTTTCAATCACTTCCTAGAATTGATAAAAGCATTAAGACAAAAGAATTCTTCAAAAATCCTGTTTTTTTAAAAGCTGTAAGGAATTGTAAGAAAAATAATTCTACTATGCACATAATTGGTTTACTCCAGTCAGAAGGTGTTCATGGCGATGAAAATCATTTGTACGCTTTATTAAAATTGTGTGAAAATAATAATCTACATAAAGTAAATGTTCATGTAATCACTGACGGTAGAGACGCGCCTGTTCATAACGCTGTAAAACATGTAAAAAAACTTATTCAGAAAATTAAACAGTTTAAGGAAGGAAAAATCTCAACTATCTCTGGAAGGTTTTATGCTATGGATCGTGATAAGCGTTGGGCAAGAACAAAAAAAGCTTATGATTGTATTGTAAATGCAAAAGCTAGTTCATTTAAAGACCCAATTGTAGCATTAAATAAATCTTACAAAAATCAAGAAACAGACGAATTTATTATTCCAAAGAAACATAAAGATTACAAAGGAATAAAACCAAAAGACTCAGTTATTTTCTACAATTTTAGAACAGATCGTACAAGACAATTAACAAAAGCTATGGTTGAAAGGAATTTCCAAGGATGGAAACGTAATCCTTTAGACATTACTTTTGTTGCAATGACTCAATTTTATGAACCCCTGAATGCAGGGGTTGCATTCAAAGAATTAAATGTAAAAAACAATTTAGGAGAAGTTATAAGCAAAGCTGGATTAAAACAACTTAGAATTTCAGAGACAGAAAAATACGCACATGTAACGTTTTTTTTCAACTCACAAGAGGATAATCCTTACAAAAAAGAAGACCGTATATTAATACATTCACCACATGTTAGAACTTATGACCTTAAACCTGAAATGTCTGCTCTTAAAATAAAGAATCGCTTAATCAAAGAAATATCAAGTGATAAATATTCTTTAATTGTTGTTAATCTAGTAAATGGTGACATGGTTGGCCATACTGGAATAAAGAAAGCATGCCATGAAGCAGTAAAAACAGTTGACAATTGTTTAAAAGAAATTATTCCAATAGCTTTAGAGCATGATTATAACTCAATTATCTTTGCAGATCATGGAAATGTTGAAGATCAAACACTAAAATGGCGTACATCTCATACTATTAATCCTGTTCCTTGCATCCTAGTTTCAAAAGAAAAGCATATTTTAAAACCAAATAAGGGTTTAAAAGACATTGCTCCGACTGTATTAAAACTCCTAAACATAAAAATGCCAAAAGAGATGACTGGCCAGCCCCTTTTCTAGCTTCCCAGCCCCTTTTCTAGCTTCCCAGCCCATTTTCTAGCTTCCCAGCCATTTTTTTCTAACCTAAATCCATATTCTAATAGTGTCTATAACAACAAAAACTTTAAAAATCAGCACAAATCTAATTTAAGAATGGTGGGGATAAAGCCTTTGAAGGGCTTAATTTATAATAAAGATAAGATAAAAGACTTCTCTTCAGTTATTACGCCGCCAAATGATGTAATCTCAGAGCAAAGTAAAGAAGAGTTACAAAGAAATCAATACTCTTTTGTTAAGTTAATCAAACCTGAATCCTATGTAAAATCAAAAGAATTGTTAGATAAATGGCAAGAAGAAGGCATACTAACACAAGATGACAAAGAAGCAATTTATGTTTACTCACAAACTTACCAAGCAAAAAACCAAGAATTCACAAGGACAGGTTTTATGTCATTGATAAAGCTTGAAGAGTTTGGTAAAGGTGTTTTGCCACATGAAAAGATCCTTGAAAAAGACCTTCAAGATAGAATATCTTTAATTACAGAAACAAAAGCAAACTTTGGTGTACCTTTCTTGTTATATGATGATGAACCTAAAGAGATTGATAATCTAATCAGATCAAAAATAAATGGTGAAGAACCTTATTTTCAATTTCAAGAAAATAATATCATTCATAAACTTTGGAAAATTAATAATACTACAACAATTCAAAAGATTGTTGATCAAATGCTGGATAAACAATGTATTGTCGCTGATGGTCATCACAGGTACACTTCTGAGGTAAGAGTAAAGGCAACAGGCATTCCTGGTTCAGAATATGGTCTTATGTGTTTTATCAATTCATTTAATGAAGGCACAGTTATCCTTCCAACTAATCGTGTTATTTTTGGTTTAGAAAATCTAGATATCAGCAATAGCTTAACAAAACTTGGAGAATTCTTTGAGATTGAAACTATTGATGATATCAACCAACTTGTCAAAAAGGTTTCATCAACAAAAATCTTATTAGACGAAGAAACAAATCTTAAGAACCATGTTTTTGGTTTTCATGATAATATTAATAAAAAATCTTATTTCTTAACTTTAAAAAATAAAGAATGTTTAGATAACTTTTTCACAGGTAAATCAGATGTATACAAAAAGCTTGATGTAAACATTCTTCACAAAATTATTATTGAACACGTATTAAACATCTCAGAAGAAGAACAAACCAATCGCGAACATATTGATTTTATTAAAGGTAATAAAGAAGCAATTTCTAAAGAAAAAGAAGAAGATATTCAATTGATATTATTTGTAAATCCTCCATTAATAAGAGAGGTTTTCCTTACAGCACAAGAAGGTAATGTTATGCCTCAGAAAGCAACCTATTTTTATCCAAAGGTATATTCTGGGTTAGTAACATATAAATTTGAATAGGTGATATAAATGGCTAAACTTTTTATTCCAGGCCCAACAGAAGTTAGAAAAGAAATATTAGATGCAATGGGAACTCCCCAGATAGGGCATCGTACACAAGAGTTTAAAGATCTTTTCGCAAGTCTTAAGTCTGGTTTAAAGCAAATTTTTGGTACACAAAATGATGTTTTGATATCAGCGTCCACTGGATCAGGATTTTGGGAATCTGCAATAAGATGTTGTGTAAAAAATAATGTTTTGCACGCAGTTAATGGTTCATTCTCTGGTAAATGGGCTAAGCTTTCTGGTTGGTGTGGTAGAGAAGTAACAAAGATTGATTATGATTGGGGCCAAGCAATAAAAGCTGAAGATGTTGATAAAGCACTTTCAGATAATCAATATGAAGCATTTTGTATGGTTCATAATGAAACTTCAACTGGTGTAATGTCAGATTTAGAAGCAATTTCAGAAGTTATGAAAAAACATCCTGATGTCTTATGGATAGTTGACGCAGTTTCATCATTAGGTGGCGTAAAGATTGACGTTGATAGATTAGGTATTGATTTTTGTCTTGCTTCAAGTCAAAAAGCATTAGCACTTCCAGCAGGCATAGCATTTGCATCTGTAAGTCAAAGATGTTATGATAAAGCAGAGACTGTTGAAGCTAAAGGCTATTATTTTGATATCTTACAGTTAAAGAAGATGTATGATAAAGATCAGACAACATATACTTCACCAATATCTCATCTTTACGCTTTAAAGAAACAACTGGAAAGGATAAATGTAGAAGGTTTAGAAAATCGTTTCAATAGGCATAAAGAGATGGCAGAGTATGTAAGGAATTGGGCAAAAGAACAAGGTTTTGAACTTTTTGCACAACGGCTTTCAGATACTGTAACTTGCATATCTAACACAAAAGGTTTTGATATGCTAGAAATAAAAAAAGATATAATGTCTAAAGGTTTTAGCATTGACAGTGGTTACGGTAAACTAAATAAAAGTCTTGAAGAACAAGGAAAACCTACAACATTTAGAATAGCTCACATGGGCGATATGACACTTGATGAACTAAAAGAACTTACACAAGAACTTGAAAAATATTTTAATGGTGATGCAAAATGAAAACAAACTCACTTAGCTGTGCTACGTTCATAGCTTTAATTTTTGATAATTATAACTTGGAGGTTAGTCAAAAATGAAAATATTAATCCCTGATAAAGTTAATCAAAAAGCAACTGAGATTTTAGAACAAGCAGGTTTTGTTGTTGAAAATAAACCTGGAATTACAGAAGAAGAATTAATTCAAACTTGTTCAGATGTAGATGCTATGATTGTAAGGTCTGGCATAAAAATCACAAAAGAAGTTCTTGATGCAGCAACAAATCTTAAAGTTGTAGTAAGAGCAGGCGTTGGATATGATAATATTGATTCAGCATATGCAGCAGAAAAAGGAATTATTGTTGAAAATACTCCTTTTGGAAATACTAATGCAGCAGCAGAACACACAATAACAATGTTAATGCTTCTTGCTAAACATATCATTCATGCACACACTGAATTAAAAAGTGGTGTTTGGGACAGAAAGAAATTCAAAGCAACAGAACTTAAAGACAAAACTTTAGGTATTGTAGGTTTAGGAAACATTGGTAAGAAAATCGCAAAAGTTGCTATTGCTTTGGAAATGACTGTAATTGGTTCAGATCCATTTATTACAGCTGATCAAGCAGAAGAGATTGGTGTAAAAAAAGTTGAATTTGACGAACTCATCAAAACGTCTGATTTTATTACTGTGCATGTTCCATTAACACCCAAAACAGAAAATATGGTTTCAAAAGAACAATTTGATATGATGAAAGATGGTGTTAGGATATTAAATGTTGCTCGTGGTGGAGTTATTAATGAATTGGATTTAGAACAATCTTTACTTAATGGTAAAGTTGCAGCAGCAGCAATTGATGTTTGGACTCAGGAACCACCTGTATGCCAATCACTTATAGCATCTGATAATGTTATTTGTACACCACATCTTGGCGCTTCAACAAAAGAAGCACAAGTTAATGTTGCAGTTGACGCAGCTAATCAAATTGTTAACGCTTTAAAAGAAGACAAAATTGAGAATTGTGTTAATAAGATTGAAACTGTTAAAGCTTAATTTTTTATTTTCTATAAAGCTTTATAAATCAATTTCTATTTTTTTCAGTTATGAGTAGAGACAATCGCGCATGGGAAGAAGTAGATGATGGTGATGATGAATCTTCATCTGAACTTGAAAGAACTAATGCAGATTTAGTAAAATCCGAAATTTTTATTGCAGCATTTTCTCCTGAAGAAGTACAAAGATTATTAGATAGGGATTTTTCTTTACAAAGAAAATATACTGCTGCAACAGCTGCTTGGGATGCTGCAAATCCTGTTGAGGGAGCTGATTCTAGGCATGATTGGTACATGGAAAGGGAAGATTATCTTAGAGAAAATCATGGTGCTACATCAGATGAAATAGTTAGAATTAAAGATGCTTTTATTAGTTCAAAACAAGCAGTTTTTGATGATTTAGCTCTAAGACTTAGATCTCTTGTGGTTCAATTAAGATCTGCAACTCTTTTGGAAGTATTAATGGCTAATGAAACACTCGCAACTGAACATAAAGATCCAGGATTAAACGCTGATCAATACTCTGCTGCATTCAAAGGATTTTCAAGAAGATATGGTGAAGATCCATCTTCATATGGGCTTATGTTTAATTTAGAAGCTTTTTCTAGAACAACTAATTCACATTTATCTTTAAATAATGTTGGATATCTAGAGGATACATTTAAGGGTAATGTTAATGATAGGGAATTTTTAACTTCTGATGGTTTTTTTCAATTGCTTGACTTTTATTCAGGAAAAGCACCTGGAGTAAAACTTCCGATAATTGGTTCAGAAATATCTTTTTATGTTAGGGGTAATCTTGAAGCAGAATGTGTTCTAAAAAGGAATGCTGAAATGGGTCATAGAGATGTTCTAGCTAGTCCATTACAATTTGCAGTTTCTGTTCCTACGTGCTATAAAGGAATCACGGATGCTTTATTTAGGGATGTTACAACTGATTATGCAGATAGGATTACTTCACCAGGAGATTTTTTATAAAACGCGCCTTTTTAGCACTTCTTAGTGAATACAATGCTAAGATTTAAATATATTTCTCGCTACCTAACTAATATGGTGATTATTTTTGACAACTGATTATTCAGCAACTATTAAAGAAATTGTAGACAATTCAAAGCGAATTGTAATAAAAGTAGGTACAAGTGTTTCTTTAACCGATGAAAGAGAAGTTGATACACATATAATTGATACTATTCATGAAGATGTAAAATATCTTCTTGGACAAGGTAAAGAAGTTGTTTTAGTTGTTTCTGGTTCTAAAGGTCTTCAATTAGCAAGAGAAGAACGGCCTGCAAATTATTTTGATGAACTTTCACGAGAAAAAAGAGTACCTGAAAGAGGAAGAATTCTAGCACAAGGTATGAATCATCTATATAACACTTGGCAGGATCATTTTAAGGGCACTCATTTAGTACCTATGGGTCTTACAAAAAGGGACTTAGGTGTAGGGTCATATACTAGAGAAGTTGTAAGTAGGATGACTAGGGACATAGGGGAAATATTATTGAGGCATTCACCAGATGATTTAGGCATAACTAAAAGAGGGCTTATGGAATTTATGGGTGATCGTACTAGGATATCAAGAAATAAATTACAAGAGTTTATGGCAAGTGATGAAGCTAGACAGGAAATGGAAGGTCAAGTAAGGGTATTGAGACAAAGGCTATATGCTAGAACACTTGCAGCTATTCAAAGGAATCTTTCAGGTGCTTTAGATTTAGGTGATAGGGTTAGAAATATTATTTCACATCAACTTCAATATGGTAATGTTCCTTTCATAAATGAAGATGATTTATTAGCAGGGTCAGATTCTTTTGGAAATAATGATGAGCTTGCAGCTGTTGTAACAAATCTAATCGGAGCTGATTTTCATTTTATTCTTACTGATGTGGATGGTTTATGGAATGTAGATCCCAAAAAAGCAGCTTTAGATCCTGAAAATTATGGCTATGCGCAAAGAATTGGGGTTGTTGAAGAACTTTCAAAAACAGTTAGAAGATTTCCTATGTCTGATAAAGGTAGGGATAAAGTAGGGACAGGCGGTATGATAGTTAAACTAGATGCTATTGCAAAACTTAGACAAGAAACATGTGCTGTTATGGCTAATGGTAAGGTCCCATATGCTATTGGACAATTATTTAGAGAATATTCTTTAGAACATGGATCTTTATTTCTACCAGCAAGGTATGTTGGATCTAGTTACAGTTCAAATACTGGTTTAACTGATGTTGTTCATGATCTACTTACAAATCCTCCTGGAGAAAATAATTTTAATATAGAATGGGGTAGGCCAGGATGTGAAAGAAAACTTAAAGGTTCACCCCTTTATCTAGATTTATGTTTGAGAAGTACTTCTAATGGTGATTTAAGGTCCTCTCAATATCTTGGTAAATTTCGTGTAGATCCAGATGGGCAAGTTTATTTTTGTGATAAAGACCACCAAGAAACAGGACAAGTTAATCCTAATAATCGTTTAGGTGCTCTTATAACAGAAACGTTAGCTACAAGATCTGAAGAAAATAGTTATGCCAATTTAATAAAGATTGGTACAATTCCCCATGTTTTTGCACAAGGTATTTATGGTTTAGAAACAACTGGTCAAAGAGCATATGTATTTAGGCTTGATGATTTTGGTAAGAGATTTACACCTCCACCCCCTGGAAAAGGCAGATAAAACTAATTAACTCCTGGTCCCCTTTTCATCTCTTCTTGAGCTGCAATTAAATTTCTTACTGTTCCTAAATCTGCTCCTAATTCTTCTGCAGCACTTCTAAGTTGTCCATCAATTACATGTTGTTGTCTTGAATGAATAATGGCATCAGTTGAACTTAAACGTCCTTCACTTAATACTCCTATAACCCTTTTGGCATACTCTTCACTTAATCCTAATTCGTTGTAATTTATTGCTAAACCAAGAGAACTTTCTACTTTATGCATTGCACCTTTAGCTTCTAGAAAAGCTACCTTCTCAGCATCTTCATAACCAGAATCTCTAAGCGCAGTTACAATTTGTTTATACACTTTAACATTTGCTCTATAAAAATCAGCAACTTGTCTCCAACTTGTTACATAAGACATTTGAAGTAAATTTGAAACAACTAAAGGTAACATTGCAGTATTATCTTTAACTTCTCTTACAACATAAATAGCAGACAAATCTCCAGTTTCATTAACACCAAAATTTGAATATTCTCTTCCAATTAAATTTGCTGTTTTTGCAACCACATCTTCAGGTAAACTAAGTAATAATTCTTCATGTCTTTGATAAACTCCTGCTAATGTTTCTAAACCTTCTTTAGCTTTTGGTTTGCTAATTGTAGCAAACGCAAGATGGCTTAACATCATATCAGAAGTATCAGTTGGAATTTCTAATAATCTATCTTGTTCAAGAATTAACCAATTAAGAAAAATTCCAAGCTCTCCTCTTTCTGGGAATGGTTGATCCATTTCATCTGGATAACATTGTGGCATGTATAATCCACACCATTTACCCACTGCAACTGGAGCAATAGCATCATCTAAACATGCTATAGCATCAACACTAGCAGAAACATCTGTTACCATACCTTCTCTTAACTTTGGCCCTTCGTATTTATCCAAATGCGAAGAACTTGCAAAACTTACAAACTTTTCTCTAACAGCAGGATTTAATCTTTCAGCTACTTTGGTTACATCTGTCATATTATTCACCTTTCATAATAGTTTTAACATGTCCTAAAACTTGTTCAGGCTTAAGATATTCAGTTTCGTGGCCTTGTCTTACTCTGAATTCAACATCCCCATCTTTAAGATAATTTCTTCCAATTACAACTTGTAAAGGTATACCAACAAGGTCTGCATCTTTTAATTTAACACCAGCACTAACTTCCCTATCATCATACAAAACTTCAACTCCATTTTCTTGTAAATTTTGGTATAATGATTCTGCTGCTGCTTTAACAGTCTCATCCCTAGGCATCAATGAACTAACAACCACTTGATAGGGTGCAATTTCCATTGGCCAGATTATTCCATCTTTATCATGACTTTGTTCAATTATTGCTGCTAAAACTCTAGTTGTACCAATACCATAACATCCCATCCACATTGTTTGTTCTGTTCCTTTATTATCAACATAAGTAGCGTGCATTGGTTCACTATAAACTAATCCTAACTGAAATACATGTCCTAACTCAATGCCTGTTCTATATTCAAGTGTTCCTTCTCTACATTGAGAACATGTATCGCCCTCATTTGCTGTATGCAAATCAGCAAATTTAGTAACTTCAAAATCTCCACGTTCATAATTTACATTAACATAATGTCTATCTGTTTGGTTAGCACCGATTAATCCATTAACAATTCCTCTTATTCCTGGGTCTGCAATAATTCTTGTGCCTTCTGGCAATCCAATTGGCCCAGCAAACCCAACATCAGCACCTGTTGTATCTTGAACAATATATTTACCTGCAGCACTAACTTCTCCAACACCTAATGCATTAGCAAGCTTAACTTCATTAACATCTTGATCACCACGTACTAGTGCAGCAACAACAGGATTATTTGGTTCATCTGTTTGAAATAATATTGTCTTAATTGCTTGATCCGCTCTTATTCCTAAACCATCTTCAAGTTCTTGTATTGTTCCCATATTAGGAGTATCTAATAACTCAAGAACCCTCATTGGATCATCAGTTTCAACTGTTTCTTCTAAACTAGTTGCTTTCTCAATATTAGCACCATATTCACACCCATTGCAAGAAACAACTGTAACATCTCCAGCATTTTGAAATCTTGCATCAGGTGCTTGTGTAAGTGCAATAAATTCAACAGAATTATCACCACCAATTGCTCCACTATCAGCTTTAATAGCAACAAAGTCAAGACCCATTCTCTCAAAAATCCTAAAATAAGCTTGTTCCATTGCTTGATAACTTTCTATCATTCCACCTTCATCAACATCAAAACTATAAGCATCTTTCATACCAAATTCTCTACCACGTAGAACACCTGCTCTTGGTCTTAATTCATCTCTAAATTTAGTTTGAATTTGATATAATGTAACTGGTAAATCTCTACTAGTATGAACATGACTTCTTACAATATCTGTTATAACTTCTTCATGAGTTGGACCAAGACCATAGGCTTGACCTTTACGATCTGTTAATTTAAACATATTATCTCCATATCTATCCCATCTTCCTGTTTCATCCCATAGTTCTTTTGGGTTTAAGTGTGGCATAAGAACTTCAATTGCATCAGCTCTGTTCATTTCTTGTCTTACAACAGCCTCTACTTTCTGTATAGCTCTTAATCCTAGCGGAAGATAAGAAAAAACACCCGGTGCTTGTTTATGTAACATACCTGCTCTTGTCATAAGAGCATGACTTAGAATATCTGCATCAGAAGGTGTATCCTTCTGTGTAGGAATAAACGCTTTTGACCATTTCATTTAAAATCCCCCCATTTTATATTAAAAATCAGGGCATTTTTTAAAAACATTTGCCTATTTTACCCATTTTTTAAGTTCCATTTTTCAATAAATAAAATTAAGAATCAATTATTATATTATCAATCTTTTGCCGTCAACTTCTATTATAGGGTTCTTAAATATTTGATCAATATGTATTATTGAATAAATGTCTCCGCCAAACCAATAATTTGATCCAAACGCAAAATGTGCAGTGTTTTTAACTTTTTCATCAACTATTGTAGCACCTATTAAACTTGCTTTAGGATTTGTTCCTATACCAAACTCTCCAAGCATCTTAACATTTTCTTTATTTTTAGCATTTGCAGAAGCCCATTCTAAAGTTCGTTGAATTAATCCCGCTTCAAAACCACCCCTTATTTCAACTATCTTTCCTTTTTCAACTTCTATTGTAACAGGATCTTTAACAACAGTTGCACCCCATCTATGCTTTATAGTTCCGTCAATTACTATCTTTCCGTAAGCAGACTTTTCAATAGGTGCAATATAAACTTCTCCAACAGGTATATTTCCACCTGTTCCAGGATTTGAATAATCTCCATCATTAGATATTGCTCTTCTACCTCTAATAGAAAAGATCATATTTGTTCCTTTCTTTGTTTTAACATTAACTTCTTTTCCCCAGTCAAGAATATTTTTAACTTTAATTTGTTCTTGTTGTAATTTGTTATAATCTATACCTACACTTTCAACTAATGCGTGATGCTTAGACGTATTCATGCTTCCAAGACCTGGAGCAGAAACAAACCTATGTCCTTTAGAATAACTAAACCTCCTAAAACTTTTACCAATATCACCCATCTTGCCTAATTTATTTGATAAGCACAATATAATTATACTTTCATCTTTAAGTTCTTTAAGACTATCAATAACATTTTCGTCTGCAGAATCTCCTTTAATCTTTGGTTCCTGTATTACAAGGTTAGTTTTTAATCCAAGTTTTTTAGAAGCATAATAATATCCTGCTGTCATTAAAGGAGCAACCCTTTTATTAGGCAAACCATAATCTCCAACAATTACAATTTGCTCTTTTTTAACATTGAGACAATTTTTTAGAACATTTCTGTAATATACAAAGTTATTCTTTGCAATTGCCATAAGATTATGATCATTTAACCATTTAAGTAGCTCTTTAGAGTGCAATATATCACCATCTTTTTAATGGCACTTGCATGTATTTATATTTTATGGAAACTTTTTTATTCATTACCAGAATGACAACCTTATGGAATTACAAGACATTAAGGATAAACTACCTGAAAAGCTTTATACTATCATAGAAAAAGAAGGTATTTCAAAGCTTAGACCTTCTCAAGTTAAAGCTATAGATAATGGTCTTTTAGAAAGAAAAAGTCTTTTAGTATGTACACCTACTGCATCAGGTAAGACACTTATAGCTGAAATGGCTGCTTTAAAATCAATACTAGAGATTCAGGGCAAGGCAATCTATATTGTTCCGTTAAAAGCATTAGCAGCTGAGAAGTTCAAAGATTTCAATAGAAAATATGGTGAAAACATTAGAGTTGCTTTATCAATTGGAGATTTGGACAAATCTGATCCTTACCTTTCAGAATATGACTTAATTATTTGTACAAGCGAGAAACTAGATTCTTTGATTAGGCATCATACGCCTTGGCTTAATCAAATATGTACAGTAATAATAGATGAAATTCATTTAATGAATGATCCTGGTAGGGGCCCAACATTAGAAATCCTAATAACAATCCTTAAACAACTTCTGAAAAACCTACAAATAATTGGTCTTAGCGCAACAATTGGTAATCCAAAAGAATTAGCAACTTGGTTAGGTGCTAACTTAGTTGTAGATAATTGGCGACCAGTAGAATTACATCAAGGAATATATTTAGATGGTAAAGTTGATTTTAATAAAAAATAAAATAAAAAAAGAATTTACTTAACTTTTCTTCTATAGAAGTCAGCTAAGAAAATGTTTTTTGTAAAAGCACTTGCTGGAATTCCAACTAATACTAACATCATTACCAAGAATATTAATCCAAGACCAATACTTTTCAAGATTGCAATTAGATAATCACCAATATTCTCAAAAACATAATCTAGCTTGGTAAATTCAAAGTAAGAACCAATTGTTTCTTTCTTAAAGAAATTAATTGTTAGTACCGGTGCTACAAATACTCCCAAGAATATTGCTACCAATATGTATAACATTTGTATCTTTTGTGTTGCCATTAATATTACATAATAGACAATTGCAAAAGGTATTGATTTAAAAAACATAAAAAACCCAAGCTTAAAATCACTTCCAAAACTAAATGATGGTAGTTCTTTAAAATCTCCTTTAACAAAATTCTTTATTATTCTAATTGTATACCCAAAAAGTGGAAACCATCCAATTATTGGCAATAATAGCCAAAGAATATTTAACATTCCACCAGGCCTATTAAATGGATATTTAAACGCATCTTTAAATTCTAGTTCTTTAGTATTAACTTTTGTAACTTTCTTCTTAGCCTTTTTTTTAGCCATAAGCATCACCAATAATCATTTTAGAAATTTAAGTATATAAAAATGTCGGAAATTTTCCACCAGTTATGAAAAGTTTCTGAGCAGATTAAAAAAACCAGCGGTTTTTGACATTTTACGCTTAAAGACCTAAGCTATCCATAACAACAGAAGAATCAAATTTGGTAAGATCTTTGTATTCTTGACCAGTTCCAATATATATTATAGGTTTTTTAGTAATATAACTTACAGATACAGCAGCACCACCTTTTTCATCAATATCAGCTTTTGATAATATAATTGCATCTATGCCTACTGCTTCATCAAATTTCTTAGCTTGTTCAACACAATCATTACCTGTAATAGATTCACCAACAAACACTTTCATGTCTGGGTTTGCAACTTTAACTATTTTTTTCATTTCATCAGTTAAATTAGAATTTGAATGCATTCTACCTGCAGTATCAATCAAAACTACATCTATACCTTTTGATTTTGCGTGTGATATAGCATCAAATGCAACAGCAGCAGGGTCAGAACCATAATCATGTTTAATTAATTTAACACCCAGTTTATCAGCATGAATACCTAACTGATCAATAGCAGCTGCTCTAAATGTGTCAGCTGCAGCCAAAACAACAGATAAACCTTTTTCTTTAAGCATATAAGCAATTTTAGCTATTGATGTTGTTTTACCTGAACCATTTATTCCAATAAAACAAACCACATAAGGTTTCTTTTCCTTTATCTTTTCAATAAAGTCAAGACTTTCAACATCTAATATTTCACTAACAGAACTTTTAAGTGAATTAATTATAATATTTTCAATTTGGCCTCTTTTCAATGGCACATTTGTAAGATTAATCTTAAGATCAGACTTAATTTTCTCAATAACTTCAACTGCAACATTATTTTCAAGTAAAGCAACTTCTAAATCCCAAAACAATTGTTCAAACTTAGATTCATCAATCTTTTTTGTTACAATTCTTTGTTTAATTGCACCAAAGAATCCCTTCTTCTCTTCTTTAACTTCTGGTTTAGGCTTGTTAGAAATCGAAGATTTCTGAGCATCATCAGAAACACTTTTTGTTTCTGAGACTTCCTTAACAGGTTCTAGAACTTCTTTAACTTTTGCTTCTTCTTCCTTAACTTTCTCAACAGGTTTCTCTTTAACTTCTGGTTTTTCTTTTTTAATCTCAGCTACTTTAGGAGTTTCTTCAACTTTAGGTTCTTCTTTGACAGGTTCTAAAACTTTCTCTTCTTCTTTTACTTCTTCAATATCTTTTTTAACTTCTTTAGGAATTTTTTTAATTTCAGGTTTTTCTTCTTCAACTATTGGTTTAACTTCTTCTTTTATAGGTTCTTTTACTTTTGGTTCAACCTTTTCTTCTACTTTTGTCTTAACTTCTTTTTCAATAGGCTCTTCTTTAATTTCTTCCTTAATCTCTTCTTCAACAGAATCTTTTTTACCAAAAATCTTACCTAGAAATCCTTTCTTTTTTACTTCAGGCACTTCTTCAGTTATTTCTTCTTCTCCTTGCTCGTCTATATCTTTGGAGAGTTTAGAAATACCATCTTGTAATTTCTTTTTTAAGAATTTAAACATTTTTACTAGCAGTTTCTAACTCTTTTTCAAGTGCTTGAGCTTTTTCTGCAAACTTTTCTGTCTGTGCTGTTATTGTAACTTGTGTTTGCTTAATGTCTTCAATATTTTCTTGAAGCAATTTTTTCGCTCCTTCAATGTCTTTTGATACAACAACATTTCCTCCAACATTTACAAGCAAATCTTCTGTGTTTTGAATTTTAGCTTTTGCAAATATACCTGAACTGATTGGAAACAAAATATCTTTTCCTTCTTTAGTATTTTTAAGTTCATCAAGACTTTCAATAACACTAAGCACTTCAGTTTGTTTTTCTGATAATGCTTGAATTTGTTTTTGAAGTTCCTGAATTTGTTCAGCAACCATTTGATATTCCATATATTTTTCTTGAATTTCTTTATTCATCTTTTCTCACTAACCCTTGAATATAAATCATTTAATAAAACACCCATTGGTTCTCCTTCATATATTCTTTTAATACCTTCTGCAAGCAAAGGTGCCACAGAAATAACTTTAATTTTATCAATCATTTTATCTTTTGGTAATTTTATTGTATTTGTTAAGATAACTTCTTTAATATCTGGATCTGATAAACGTTCAATAGCTGGTCCTGTTAATAACCCATGAGTTGCACAAATATAAGCTTCTTTAGCTCCTTTTTCTTTTAATGCTTTAGCAGCACTAGAAATTGTTCCAGCAGAATCAATTATGTCATCAACAATCAATACAGTTTTGCCATCAACATCACCAATAATATTCATAACTTCAACTTCACCATGCTTAGGCCGTCTCTTATCAATTATTGCTAATGGTACCTCTAATAATTGAGCAAGTCTTCTTGCTCTTTTTGTTCCACCAACATCTGGAGCAACAATAACAATATCATTCAGTTTCTTATCAATAATATATTCGGCAATTAATGGTAAAGCCTCTAAATTATCTTCTGGTACATTAAAAAATCCTTGAATTTGATCAACATGAAGGTCAAAAGTAACAACTCTATTAACACCTGCTTTTTCTAATAGATCAGCAACAAGTTTTGCACTTATTGGTTCTCTAGCAGTAGATTTTCTATCTTGTCTTGAATAACCATAATATGGTATCACTGCAGTAATTTCCTTTGCACTTGCTCTTTTTAATGCATCAATCATTATAAGAAGTTCCATTACATGATCATTTACATCTGGGCTTGTAGGTTGAATAACAAAAACATTAGCTCCTCTAACACTTTTTTCAATATGGACATAACTTTCACCATCATTAAATTTCTTAATTTCTGCTGGAGTTAAAGGAATTTTCAAATATTCTGAAATCTCCTTTGATAGTTCATTATTCGCACTGCCAGATATTAAACATATTCTTTTAGCCATTATATTACCTTATACAAATCTTAGTAGCTTTAAAAAGCTTACTTATTAATGCCCAGTTCTTTTGAGATTTCTTGCTCAGATTTTTTAAGTTCAATTTCAATCTCACCAAAATGTTGGAACTGGTGCATATCAATCTTTCTTTGGTTAGTTAAATGTAATAGTGGAATAAACGTATATATCTTATCCTCCCTTGATCCAGAAGGTATAAGTTTACTAAATGTAAGTCTTTCAGTGTTTTTGTAGGCAAAAAACTGTTTGACTTTTCCATAAACTCCTTTAATTATCTTGCTAATATCTCTTGTTTGAGTTGGAATATTAACATTTGTTGGTGGCATATCTCTAAGAACTTTTCTCCTTTTAACTTCCAAAGCTTGTTCTAATGCACTAACCAAATCATAAACAGAAACTTTTCTTTTTCTTGGCTGAGGCATTCTTGGTATTAATGTTGGTTTTTCTTCACCCAAGTCTAAATGGCTATAATCTTCTTCAAAATCTAGGTTATCATGGTCTTCCTCTTCTTGGAATAATCTGTCTAATGAAGCAAGATCTTCCCCCATTAATTTACTTGATTTAATCTTTAAAAGTAAAGCCGCTGCAAGTAAAACTTTACCAGATATTCTAAAATCTAATTCTTGCATCTTTTTAACCATCTCAAGATATTTTTTGGTTAATAAAGAAACATTAACATCCCATGGATCCATCTCACCACTTTTAACTAGTTCCATAATAATTGTCTGCCAAGTAATCTCATCCTTCTCAAAAAGTATGTCAAAGATTTGTTCATGACCTTGTTTTGTTTCCATATTCTCTAACTTTACAGAAGAAGTATATAAAATTTGTTGCAACACAAATATACATATATTTAAAAATGAATTACTGTTTGATTCTTCATGGGTTCAGAATTACCAACACTTCCAGATGATAGAACAAATATTTCTGTTATGCGAGAATATTTTGATGCACAATTTGCTAGAGTTCAACCAAAAATTACTAGTATAGTAAGTGCAGCTTTTGACAGAAGAGGAAATCAATATGTTGAAGAATTTGTGCAAGATATTGCTGTAAGGGCTTGGAAAGGTTTGCCTAGATTTAACGGAGAAGCACAATTCAGCACTTGGGTTTATGCAATAACTAAAAACACAATTCGAAATAAGTTTCGTTTTTTAGGTGCAAGATTTACTGATGGAATTCCCTTATATACTCATAATGCTGATGGTGATGAACAACAGTTACAATTACCTGATCCAAATGTTCTAACACCTGCTAAGACAGCAGAATTTGAAATAATTAAAGCCTTAATCGAGAATGAAATTGATCATTTACCTGGGCATATGAGGGATGCATATGTTTTAAGATATTTTCAAAATATGGAATACGGGGAAATTGCATCCACATTAGGTAGAAAACTAGGTACAGTAAAAAGCCAGATAGCTAGAGCCAGAGAACGATTAAGAGAAAAATATGGTCGATTAAGCAGGATATCTGATGGCTTTGTGCCTGTTACGGCTGAAACTAGATTTAAAATACCAAAACACTTGCACTATGGAGACTCAACCTTTGCAGTAATAGATGATATGGGTTGGCTTTCTAGAACTGTTAATCTTGCTAGAAAAAGCTTGGAAAGAAGGTTAGGCGAAGTAGCCGTTACTGGGGATGATATTGGGCCTCAATCAGAACTTATTTGCCAAGAGCAGGCAGATGGAACTGTTTATTATTTTAGACAATTACCTGGATTTAATGCTAAACTTGCTATAAATCCAAATTATGACAGACTTAATAGGACTATTTCACTTGAAGACGCTATTTTTGCTTACTCCTCATTACTTCCTCAATCAATGCAGAATCCAGATGGTTGGCAAACTTATATTGATTCAGGTATTTTAAGAACAAAGGGCAGCAGTAATCGCCCATATTTCCATTTATTAGATGCTCTTGCACAAACACTATCCAGAAGAAAGTTCTTAGTAGATAATTACGATAAAATTGCACAAAGAATTCACACAGACCCAGAAGTGGTAGAAATGGCAACAGCAATTTGGCATGATAAGATGGTCTCTGCAGGACTATTACAACAACTTTGCCCAACAAACGATGTTTTTGACACTTATGCAATCAAAGATGAAGGCAAAATTGCAGATTTTATCAGAGCAAGGCTGCCACAGACATACTCATTCTGGAATCCAAACGAATTAGATAAAGATAAATTAACAAAACAATATAATGAACATGTGGCTTAAAAGCACAAAAACATGGAGGTATCCTAACCATTTCTAGGCTTTAATTTTTTTTCATAATTCCAAAACAAAAGAAACACTTTGTGTTTCTGGGCTTTGGAATATTATTCCAAAACATTTTTAAATCCAGATGCAATTCTTGAGGTCTATTGGGCTCTTTTATCTGTCGCTACTATACAAAATCTAATTTTATTAACAAATCAATCAAAGAAGATAATTATATCTCTTCCACATAACTTTATAAAAATATAACTAATTAGGGGATTTAATATGCACATTACAGAATATAATACTATAACTAACATAGATAATAAACCAAAAAACAAACCACATTTAACAAAATATAGAAAATTTATGTCGGACACAGAAATAAGACTTCTTTTAAGATTTACAAATGAAGAATGTTCACCACCAATAAGCATGGCTTTTCATTTACTTATAGGTATGGGTTTAAGAGTAGGAGAAGTTATCAATATTAAAACATCTAATATAATAGGCAATAAATTAATATTTAAATTAGAAAAATGCGACAGAACACACGAAAGAATAATCCCAGATTATTTATTTGAAATGTTAACAGATTATATTAAAAAATATAAAAAAGCTTTTACTAATGATTATATAATAACTAATAAAATAGGGGGAAATAGATTCGGTGCATTTATTTATAAAAAAAAATTCAAATCAGAACACATAACCTATAAAACTATGCAATACCAAATAAAAATATTTAGAAATAAATATAATTTAAATGATTCTTATTATACCACTAAAAATAATAATAAGCTTCATAGGGTAACTTTACACACTATAAGACATAACTTCCTATACAGACTTTATTATACTACTAAAAAGGATCTATTATTAACAGCAGATATAATAGGACATCAAAACATTAAAGTAACATCTGAATACATAAGAGGATTTAAAAGGATCAAAGAAGAAGAAAATGTAATAAATACAATGGCAGTAATATAAACAAACAGCAGAAAATATTCGGCTGTTAAACTATAAAAAGTTGCGCTTCTACGAGCGCCCAGTAATAAACAAAAATATAATAAAACTTGGGTGCAAGTAGCAAAGTTTAGTTATCGCCTATAAAAATTGAAGTCCTACTCAAATAAGAAATTTGACAACGAATAAAACTATCAATAGTATTAGCTAAATCTGATAATGAATGAGTTTTAGTAAAAGTATCCCATGCTTTAGAATAATTTAAACAATAATCACTTTCAGGTAAATCCTTATAATCGGTAAAATCGGCAGCAGCACCACCACCGCCGCCACCAACGCCACCAGAAATAATTTTCTCTACAATAGCCAAAATAGAGGTAGTATTAATATAATTTAAACCAAAAGTTGAATTAAATTGAGCTTCACCAGTTGTTAAAACTCTAACTTCATAGACAGTAGAATTAACACTAGAAACAAAATATTCAGCTTCTTCAGTAGTGTAAAAATCTACACCTAAAGGTAAACAAACAAAATGGGCAGGATATTCACTATAAAATCTATAATCTATATTGTCACATTCAACATTAAATTTATATTCCCTAATACCAGTAGGTAAATCTATATAAGAAAAATCATAATAAAAACTATCCCCATCTTCAAGAAGATCATAACTTAAAGGTATATATTCACTTAAATCTTTTAATTTAATCTTATCAAACTTAATTACTTTATTAATATAATCAATATTTGTAATTATATCTTTAGCTTTTTTAGTAGTATGAGTACTACTTTTTTTATGATGATCGTCCCAAGCTTCAATAAAAATTTCATAAGTATCAATACCCCAACCACTAATATTTAAATCATAAACCATATTATAATTAGAAGTTAAAGAACTACTATAATTATTAAACATAACTTGAGAACCTTTTAAAATACTAATATTAACAGAATATAAATTATTATCTGAAACATCCACATTAAAAGTAAAAATATCATTTTCTATTAAATGAGTAAATCCAGAATCAATAGATATAGCCGGACTTAAATAATCTACATAAAGGTTATAAGTAGAAGTATTAATACTTTGAGAAGAAACTGAATTATTACATTCTACATAAAAACCATAAGCTTGTTCAATAGAAGAATCATCAAAAGTTAAAGTTAAATTTGAATTGGAAACATCATATTTAATATAATCATGATTTTGTGAATAATTACTCTTTAAATAACAATCAGAATTATTAATATTAGTATCAAAAACAAAATCTATTGAAGTACCATTATTATAACCATAACTAGAACCATCATTAATATTCAAGATATTTGCACTAGTAGGGGGAACAACGGCATTTAAAACATCACCAGTAAAACAAACTATATCATCTATAAACATTGGACTTTGTCCATCTACTTGAAGAAACATTAAATATTGCATTGCAGTAATAGGAGAATCTATATCACCATCCAAAAAGTTTTGAGGTCCATCAGTTGTTAATCTTAAACTTGTTTCAACATCTGAAACAGTATTATTTCTTATTTTTAAATAATAAGTAGTCCATGTTTTATCTAAAATAGTAATTGTTGGTGTAAAATCACTTATACCACCAGCATTTAATCTCCAAGTATGAACCCCACCTTGATCAAATATAACTTTTGCAATATCATCATTAATAGGAGTAGCATCATTAAAACCAATATATTTTGCATTTGAAGAAACAGTAGTATAAACATCCATTCTACAAGTTACATTGTTACCAGACTGTTTAGTTAAATTCCAATCAACACCACCACCACCACAAATAGAACCAGAACTCGCACCGGAAGGAGATCCGTATTCACACCTAAAACTTTGGCTTCCTTCATTTGAAAAAGAAGTATTTAAATGGCATCCATTTAAAGTCGGATAATCATAACAAGAACCAACACCACTTTCAAAGTTATTTTCATAAATAACATTTGTATAATCGTCTTTATACAAAGCAGAAACATTACCAACTAACAAAACAATTAAAAATAAACAAAAAATATAAAATCTCTTTTTTTTCAACTAAACCACCCTAAAAAAGATAAAAATATGTTTTTAATCCAATCAAAAAGATTAAAACTGTTATTAGAAGCTTCCGGAACATCGGAAGGATCTAAAACATCATCAATAATATCACCTTGAACTAAAACCATTTCAGAAACATAACTTCCAGCAGTTGAACTATCCCAAGAATTAGAACTAGCTTGAATTAAACTATCTAACTTATAAGAACTAAAACTATTAACTTTTACCATATTAACATTTATCTGATCATCCAAAACAACAAACTTAGATCCGTCTTTTTCTATATAAGAAAAATCATAACAAGTAATAAGATTATTTGTTTCGGTAAAAGCGCCACGACCACCAATATTTAAAAGTTCAATTGTAGTACCGCCCACAAAATAAGTAATAGCTACCCAAGCATTGCCTTGATCTTCACCGCCACCGATTTTATAATTACCAGAAACGCAAATATGTTCAAGTGGTTGATCTCCTGAAATATCCCAACGATTTTCAGCATTTGGACACGCAGTATTTTTAGCATCACAATAAACAACATTAGACAAAGAACTTTCAGTTAAAACATTACCAGATTTACTATAATAACCACTTTTAACACTTTCAGATCCATAAGTAGCAGTACCAGTATAACCGCCAAAAGAAATGGGTTTAGTTTCAGTAAATAATGTAGCTGGTAATATACCACCAAGTAATAAAATCGCACCGATTACAACTAAAACTTTAATTAGATCCATTAACGACGCCTCAAATAAATGCCATAAGCCATTAAAACTAAACTAAAAGGTGTTGAAATACCAAAAGTACCATATAAACTACTAATACCGACAGCAAAAACAAGTAAACCAATAAATTTCTTATTCAATATTTCCACCCCGTTTTATAACCGTTCCAAAGAGAAATCATAGTTAAAAAGGGTATAGCTTGAATTGTTGATTCTTCAACAAAAGCAGTCATAGCTAAAGCTGGACTACCAAAAAATAAATAACAAACAACAGCATGAATTCCACCCATTACAGTGCCAGCAACCGCGCCAATAGCCGTAGTTACTGGCTCAGGAAAAAACTTTAAAAAAACTACTGGTAAACTGGCAATATCTAAAAGTATGCAAACTATTAATTTAATCGGAAAAGGAACAGACCACATTGGAGTATTCCCACCAATCGAAAATTTAAACAATCCCGCTAAACTACCTACTGCCATTTATATCACCCGAAAAATTTAAAAAAACCAATTACGCTAGCCAAAGTACTAAAAACCCCAGCAAACAAATAAAATAATAATAAAACAACGCCAATAGGAATTGCTACTTTAAGAGGAATCTTTCCAAAAATAATTAAAACACCAATAACCAATAAACCAATTAAAGCCCAACTAATAGAAGGGGAACCTTGATTATTCTCACAATCTTCTTTACTAGAATATCGATTACCCACACCAAAAGGTAAAGCTGGACCTTCTTTTAAAGTACATTCTGTACCTGTCCATTCCCAATAACCAGTTAAACCGCCCGAAATACATTTACCATTAGTACAAGCACCATCGCAAGGAATAACATCATAAGCAACTAAACCACTATCACATTTATATTCGCGAACTTCTGTATTAGTATTACATTCATCATAAGATTTAATTTCATCTGGTTGTCCATTAATACACTTGGTTTTGGTAACATAACCAGCAACTTTAGAGTTTAAACCATCTGAATCAGTACAGGATTTTTCTTGACAAGCTAAAGAAGGATCTTTACACCTAGCCATATCACCCTGTTGTTCAAAACCAACAGATCCACACTGATAAGTTTCTGATTCAATTTCATTACCTACACAAAAATATTCAGTTATTACACCATTACTATTATATGAATCATAAAAATAATTTCCATAATTATCAGTAACAAAACCATAATTTAAAGGATCATTTCCATCTGAATCAACATTACATGAACTAGTACCACAATAATCAGGACCATTAGGAACAATAATACATGAACCAGAACAAGTATAAGAAGTACTATCAGCACGACCATCTGAAGCACAGAAAAATTCTTCTATTTGTGTTGAAGAATAACAAACATCATCCCTTTCCTGAACATCCAAAGGACCAACAGTATCATAATAAGAAGTTGTTGCACCAATATAAGGATCTTTGCCATAATCCGCGCCTTCTTGACATTTATAATAAGCACTAACAGTAACCAAACTTAACAATAACACAAAAAATATTATTAATATCTTTTTATTCATTTATACCACCTTTGACTTTCATTTTATGACTCATTTTACGATTTATTCTTCTTAAATAATCTAAATAATGAGGTTTGATGTGCCTTTTCCAACGCTTATATGAAGCCCTAGACTTCCACCATTTGCCCTCAATTTTAACTGCGAATTTTACCACCAACCAAATATTTTATTAAGTAAATTTGATATCGAAATAATAACTATAATATGCCAAATGTTTTTTTTAACTAATTTAAGTAACGATCCTAATAAATCCATATTAACCACCCATTACCCCAAGAGCAATAACATTGTAAGCACCATGAACAGCCGAATTATATACGCCATCAGGAGACCACATTTTTTTAATATAACCAAAAACTAAACCAAGCAAAAACATTAAGATCAAATAATTTGGATTATAACCATAAACCGCAAAATGAAAACCGGCAAAAGTAGCACTACTAAAAAATAAACCAAACTTTTCTTGTAATTGTCCACGAAATACAGATTCTTCAATAATAGATATAACTGCACTATGTAATATAACAACAGATACCACCATAGGACTTAAACCAGAAAGTAATTCTGAAAAAGAAGCATTTACAAATATAACTTTAAACATATTCATAAAAAACATAGTACCAAGAAATACTGCCAAGTATCTAGGTAATGTTTGAAAAAAGTTTAATTTAAATAATGGACTTTTAAAATCAGGCATAGCAAAAAATGCGGCACTTAATAAAATATATGATAAAATTGTTTTTGACCAAAATTCAGTATTATCCGGAAACAAAATTGAAGTATTAATAAAAATAAATAATTCAACTAAAAGGACAACCATCCCGAAACTGAGTTTTTTTATTTTTTCTATTCCTAATACTGCCATCTAAAACACCTTCACCTACTAAAAAAGAAAAAAAAAAGAGGAAGTGTTTAAACTTCCTATGCTTAAACAAACAACTTAATCAAACTCAGTCGTTAATTACTATAACAGCCCCAAAGTTTTGACCATCTGCCTTACAATTAATATTTTTTGTATCTTTAGCAGATAAAATATCTTCACCAGCTTCGTCGTTTTTCCATTCTACTACGAATGAAGTTGTTGAAACACCAACACCGAAATCTACCATTTTACTTACTGACTGATCTTGTGATTTACCAGCACCATCAATAGTTAATTCAATATCTTCGTCGATATCTTTACTTACTATATTATATGTATTTCCAGACTTTGAAAAGTCGGAAGATCCACAAGTTACTAATATTGAACCAGCATCAGCAGTTTCAATTCTATCAAGTGAAACAGTAAAATTAATTTGTCCATCATCAATAGTCATTGTGTCATCCATATAAAAAGTTACTACACTATCACCAGCACTATAATAATCCGCGGTTGTTGTTCCGTTTAAATTACCATTACTTAAAGTGACATCGGATAAAGCTATATTCCCACTTATAGAAGCAGAACTTGAACCAAATCCAGATATTGCGCCAGTTGCGAACACTCCAATAATTAAAACAAACATCGCAGCTTTACCAGCGCCACCGACTGCTTTAGAAATGTCTTTAATACCCGGTAATTTT
>Ga0233431_1002023_pt1 | contig 30722 bp, 31 predicted proteins | sample SI_118_April2016_FD_179867 | JGI IMG/M metagenome (GOLD analysis project Ga0233431, IMG submission 179867) | Seawater microbial communities from Saanich Inlet, British Columbia, Canada - SI_118_April2016_200_MG | ecosystem: Environmental > Aquatic > Marine > Inlet | place: Canada: British...
CTTCATGTAACTTGTTACCTTGCTACACGTGAGGTTCGGTTCTAGATTGTTGGTTAAACTTTATCTAGGTTGGATTAGCCAACTTATTCGTACCAGCTTCGCTTGGCACTCTCATTTTTTAACCTCTTTTACTTAAGAAATCATTTTTACTGTGAATTAATAAACTATAAGTCTTATAACCTATGCACACGTTAACATTTTTCAAGAAATAAATTAAAATAAATATAATATTATCTAAATTTTTAGAACTGAGCTTCCAGTTATCAGTGTAGATTTAATGCACTCGGCAACTAAATTAAGATCCTGCTTCTTATTTTCTATCTTAAATAGCAATCTATTAATTCCTCTTATCATAATTGTTCCCATAGGCCTATCGATAGTTGTTAAAGCAGGAATTGTATATTTTGAGTATTCAGTATTATCAAAACCAATTACGGAAAAATCTTTAGGAACATTATAGTTTCTCTCATGGAGAAGTCTCATTGCACCAATCGCCATATTATCGTTAAAACAAAATATAGCTGTAGGCAAATCAGCTAATTTTAAAATTGACCTCATTCCTGCATAGCCAGATTCAATATCATATTTCCCCGAAATAATGTATTCTTCGCATAAATTAATATGGTTACGTTTCAATGCATCTAAATAACCATTCAATCTATATTCAGTTGAAATAGCACTGTTTTTCCCTTTGATAACTGCTATTTTTCTATGCCCGTTTTTTATAAAAAGTTCTATTGCATTTTTTACAATTTCTTTTTCATTTGTGAAAAATGAATCCAAATTTAGATCTGATGAATTTCTATTTATAATTACAGCAGGCATTTTAATTTTTTTAATATAGCTTAAAAAACTATCATCATTTTTTGACTGACTTACAATAATAACTCCGTCAAACTTCTTATCATGTACAGAGGAATAATTATCATCATAATCTTCAATCCATCTGATGATCAAATTATATTCGTCTTTAATTACAGATTGAATACCGATTATTATTTCGTGGAAGAAATTTGAAGTTAATCCTATATCACGTGTGGAAAAAAATACTCCAATATTAAAGGTTTTATGAAGGACAAGACCTTTAGCAATGTTATCAATTACATATCCATATTCATCAGCAATTTTTTTAATCTTTGCCTTTGTTTTATCACTAATAAGAGAGCTGTTATTTAATGCCCTGGAAACAGTAGTATGTGAAACTCCTGCAATTTTAGCAATGTCTTTAATCGTGCATCCCATTAGCTATAAGCCCTAAATATATTTAGCATTATCTTCTTATAATATACAATCCATATTACAACTAATCCAATTCAGCATTTAAAATTATCCACTATGCTGATTAGACTTTTTTTATAACAGATATTCTTTTATAGGCAAAATGGGATAGATATCAATAAATATAACATATTGTAAAAGTTAGTTTTTTATCGTCTATTTTGTTTAAAAGTTTAGTTTAGAGATTAGATTAAGATTTATTATAATTCATATTAGTGAACAGGTTAAACAAATTGGGAGGTTTGAAAATGCTCACATTAATTAAAAACTGTAGAATTATTTCTCCAGACTTAGATATCGTCAACGGTGCAGTCGAAATTGAAGACAAAATAATCAAACATGTTTATAAAAATCTAAATGATATTAAAGTCAATGCAGATAAAATTATTGATGCCAAAGGCAATATTGTTTTTCCTGGTTTTGTAGATATTCATACTCATGGTGCAATGGGAGCTGATGTAACTGACGGTAAAGTTGAATCAATTGAAACAATTGCAAAAACAAAGCTGAGTGAAGGTGTCACTACTTTCTGTCCGACAACTCTAACTCTACCTTATGAAACACTGAAAGAAGCTGCAAGAAGTGTCGCAGGATATAAAAAAAATAATAAGTATTCAAAAGTAGCAGGAATGCATTTAGAAGGTCCGTTTATCAATAAGAATGCCGCTGGTGCACAAAATCCTAATTATATAAAAAAACCTGATATAAAATTTGTCAAAGAGATGAATGATATAACAAGGGTTGCAATTGTTACTTTTGCTATAGAAGAAGAAGGTGCTGTTCAACTTATTAAAGATTTTAAAAAACTTGACATTGTTTCTTCCTGCGGTCATACTTCAGCAACATATGAAGATTTTAAAAAAGCTAAAGCTGCAGGCTTAAATAATATTACTCATTACTGTAATCAGGTTACAAAACTTCATCATAGAGAAATTGGAATTATAGGTGCCGGTCTTTTAGATAATGATGTAAAATTAGAATTTATCTGCGACAAAATTCATATCTGTCCCGACATGATGAATTTAACATTTAAAGTTAGAAGTTCTGAAAATATGCTTCTGATAACAGATTCCATGTCTGCATCAGGTTTAGAAGATGGCGATTATGATTTAGGTGGACTTGAAGTTGTAGTAAAAAATGATGCTGCAAGATTAAAATCTTCAGGCAGTTTAGCCGGTAGTACTCTTAAATATTACAAATCGCTAAAAAACACCTATGAAGTAACAGGGCTTCCTTTACAGGAACTGATAAAAGCTACAAGTTATAACCAGGCAAAAAGTCTTGGTATTAATAATATTGGAAAAGTGGAAGAAGGTTATTCTGCAGACCTTATTATTGTTGATAAAAATTTCAAGCCTTATATCGCATTTGTTGATGGTCGTGAAACCGGTTTATAATAAAACTAAATAGAAGAAATAGTTATGGATAAACTTGAAGCAATAGAGAGTAGAATAAAACTTTTCCGGGAACAGAAAGAGAAGTTCACCAGCCATCCTTTACAGACTGAAATGCCGAATCCTGATACTTATAATTTATCAGATTTGGCTAAATCAGATTTAGTGTCAGGCATAAAAATGCTTCAAAAAGCTGATGTAACAGCCATTCATAAAATGGTCGATTATATTCCTCAGCTTAAAGCTCTAAGGATGGAAATTAAAAAAACTATTAATTCAGGTCACAAAATATATATCTGTGGATGCGGAGCAAGCGGACGTTTAGCTGTATCATTGGAATTTTTATGGAGAAGTATTGTTCCTGAAGAGCAGAAAAATTCACTTATAGGTTTTCTTGCCGGTGGAGATAATGCATTAATTAAATCCCTGGAAGGTTTTGAAGATCATAAATCTTTTGGAATAAAACAACTTTACCAGGCAGGTTTTGAAGATGGTGACCTGTTATTAAGTGCAACTGCAAGCGGTGAATCTCCATTCGTAATTGCAGCCGCTGAAGAAGCTGCAAACACATCCGTAAAACCATGGTTTGTTCATTGTAATACCAGCGATGCATTAAAAGGTAGAATCAAAGACCATGTTATTTACAATGATAAGGTAAATATATTAAGTCTTTTTGTCGGTCCTATGGCACTAACCGGCAGTACAAGGATGCAGGCAACAACAGCACTGATGCTGGGGATAGCTCTGCCGCTATTTTATGACAATATTGAAGAGCAGTTAAACTATTTAGAAAATAGAGTTGAAAACCTTGACCTTTCTGAATTAGCAGGACTCATTAAATTAGAATCAAATATTTATAAAAATAAAGAATACGTTCTTTATGATACTGATCCGATATTCGGTATAACAGTATTAACAGATACAACTGAAAGGGCTCCTACATTTAATTTGGCACCATTTGAAAACCAGCTAAATGAAATAACAAATCCGTCATTATGCTATCTGCTTTTTAAGAATACAGATAGCGTTAATAAAGCATGGGAGTTGTTATTAAACAGAGAACCAAGATCACTTGAATGGGATGAAGATACAAGCATTAAACAGTTATACGGATTTGATTTCAGTAAAAAAATAATCGATTATAGGAAAAAATACGCAACTCCATCTCATTTCTATTCTATCAAAAAAAATGGTGATGCTGTTTCACTTGAACTCGATGATAAGAAAGTAGAGTTCAATTTTTCAGATTTAAATCCTATACTTGAACAAACATGCTTAAAAATGATATTAAATATATGCTCTACACTAATAATGGGAAGACTGGGACACTATGAAGGAAATCTGATGACTTCTCTTTATCCAAGTAACAGTAAGTTAATTGACAGAGCAATAAGATATATTGATTTTCTTGTCCGTATGAAAACGGATAAAAAAATACCATATAATGAGTTAGCAGAATATATGTTTGAAGAATTAAGACAGTTAAAGCCAAATGAATCAATTGTATTAAATACGGTAAAAAAAATCATTAATCTTTAAGGTGTATTTTATGAGTAAAGATTTTTATGTAGGTGTTGACGGTGGCGGAACCAAAACAAAAGCAGTAGTTACGGACTGTAACTTCGTTCCTATTGGTGAAGGTGTTGGCGGTTCTTCAAATATTAGACTTTCTGTTGAGAAGTCATGGAATTCTATCAATAATGCAATCGATTCTGCTTTAAGCGGTACAGGAATATCCCTCAATGATAATGAGTATAATTTTCATGCCGGGATGGGACTTGCTGGAATCTCAATCGAAAAAGCTAAACATGACTTTTTAAATACAAAACATCCATTTAAAACACTGCTTCTTGAAACAGATGCATACGTCGCATGTCTTGGAGCACATGATGGCAGTGACGGAAGTATCATAAGCATAGGAACCGGCGTTATCGGTTATTCAATAAAAGGCGATAAAAGTTTTAGAATAGGCGGATGGGGATTCCCTCATGCGGATACAGCAGGCGGTGCCTGGCTGGGAATGGAAGTTGTAAGATTAACATTCAGCTGGATAGACGGCTGCATTGCAGGTTCTAAATTGCTAGAAAATATTTATAATCATTTTGATAATAATTTAACAGAATTTATAGCATGGGCCAACAGTTCAAAATCAACAGATTTTGCAACCCTTGCACCAATGGTCATACAAGGGTTAAAAACTGATGACAAATATGCACTGATTTTAGTTGACAAAGCTGTCAAAGAAATAAAGTTGATGGCAAATGCTTTAATGAAAAATATTGAGAACAAAGAAAGTAAGTGTCTACTTCTAGGAGGAATATCTCCATTTTTATTTCCATACATGCAGGATGAGAAATTCCTGGCATTAGGAGACAAAACTAAAACAGCAGATCAAGGAGCGATTTACATGCTAAAAAGGCATTTTAATAAGTAGTTAATTTTTATAAAAATTATATTAAGTATTAGGTTTTAAGTATTATGAAAAAGATTTCCAATCTTTAATACTTATCAACTAAAACATAAAACTTAAAATTATAAGGAATATATAAAATGGAAGTTATCATTAGACCTAATAAAGACTCAGCAACAGATTTAACAGCCAGACTTATCGAAGATCAAATAAAAGTAAAAGCTGCATCTGTACTTGGTCTTGCCACAGGCAGAACAATGGAAGAGTTATATACAAATATAGCAGCAAGAGATATAGATTTTTCAAAATGTGTTACATTCAATCTTGATGAATACATTGGAATTGAAGCTACAGATAAAAATTCATACAGATTTTATATGAATCATTATTTATTTAACAATATCAATATCAGAATCGAAAATACCAATTTACCAGATGGTATGGCTGATGATTTCAAAGAAGAATCTGAAAGATATGAAAGACTTATTACAGATTCAGGAGGCGTTGACCTACAACTGCTTGGTATAGGACGTACAGGTCATATCGGGTTTAATGAACCACTCTCAGCTCTATTTTCAAGAACTAGAGAAAAAGCATTGACTCCTGTGACTTTTGCCCAAAACGGACCTCTTTTTGATAATCCAGAAGATATGCCTAAAAGAGCTATGACTATGGGGGTTGGTACAATCCTTGACTCAAAACGCATAATTATGCTTGTTACAGGAAAAGAAAAAGCAGAAATCCTTGCTAAAGCTGTAGAAGGACCAATTACATCAATGATCTCAGCAACAGCCCTGCAAATGCATCCTGCCTGTACTGTTATTGTAGATGAAGATGCTGCTGAACTATTACAGGAAAAAGAATACTATCGCTGGATATTCGAAAACGAACCTGAATGGGCTGAATATAAGTAATTCAGTTTATAAAGGTTATAATGTTGAAAGTTCTTAAAGTTAAATAACTTTCAACATTATAACCTTTAACCAACACGATAATAGTTTTAAGATTTTTTATTTTAACGGGAAATGAAACGCCTGCTTAATTCCGTGAATAATCATATTTGAAGCAATTGCCATAAGAAGAAGTCCCATCAATCTTGATACCACCGCCTGCCCTGCCTTTCCCATCATCTGACCTAATTTAGTTGCAAAAAGCATACAGATCCATGCAAGAATCATAACGCATACAATAATAAGTATTAGTAAAGAGCGACTCACCACCGTCTCACACTGTCCTGCATATACAATTGCAAACACAATAGTTCCCGGTCCAGATGCCATAGGTACTGCTAATGGAACAACTCCAAGGGTTCTACAATCTTCTCTTTGAATTGGCATTCCAGCACCATCTTTTTTAGGAGAGTTAGATTCATTTCCTTTACCTAAAACCATGGACATACCAACAACTATAAATAATAAACCACCGGCAATATATAAATCGTAAATATTAATACTGAATAATTTAAGAAGGAAATTGCCTAAGAAAACAAAACCTATTATTATAACAAGAGATGCAATAAAACATTTTTCTTTATTGGTATAGTCTTTTGTTATACTAAGAAAAAAAGAAGTAAGGATAACAGGATTAATCATAATAAGAAAACTAAATATAATCTGCATGTAATTAATATTATCCATTTTTACCTCGTTTTGTAAAACCTTGTAATTGGAATATAAATATTCGCAATAAGCTGTTATATTAATATAATTAAATTTTGTTATTATATTTATATCATTCAATTATAAAATCAGAAAGATCAATAATGGATAATCAATTACTTTATGTATATTTTGTTAGTTTAGGATGCTCGAAAAATTTTGTTGACACTGAAGTTATGGCAGCTTCACTCTTAAAAAAAGGAATTGGAATTACTGACGATTTCAGTGAAGCATCAGTTTATGTTGTTAATACCTGTGCATTTATCCCACCAGCAAGACAGGAAGCTGAAAATAACATAGATGAAGCTATTATCTGGAAAAAAGAAGATGCAGAAAACAGAAAACTTATTGTTACAGGATGTTTAACTCAATGGGATAAAAAAGGCGAATATCAAAAGCTATTTTCACAGGTCGATTTATGGATGGGAATAAGCGAATTGCAGGAACTTCCTGAAAAAATAGTTTCACTTTATACTGATTCAGATGGTACTAGAAAAAAAGTTTTTTGCGATTTTAATCCTGATTATCTGTATAATGACAAAACACCGAGGCTCCAGCTTACACCATCTCACTACGCATATATTAAAATAGCTGAAGGCTGCGATAATAGATGTGCCTACTGTTCTATTCCAAGTATTAGAGGAACACTAAGAAGTAGAAAAGAAGATTCAATAATAAAAGAAGCTAATAATTTATTAAGCGGCGGAGCAAAGGAATTATTAGTTATAGCACAGGATATTACAGCATTTGGAAGGGATAAAAAATATAAAGACGGCAATTTAGCATCCTTAATTACTAAGTTAGATAAAATAGATGGTAAACATTGGATTAGACTTCATTATCTACATCCTGAAACTATATCAGATGAATTTATCACAGCATTAAAAAATTCTAAGCATATTATACCTTATCTTGATATTCCTTTGCAGCACATATCTGATAGAATATTAACTTCTATGAATCGAAAAATTACGGCACTAGAAATTAAAAATACAATTACAAAATTAAGAAAATCAATTCCGAATCTAATTTTCAGAACAACATTTATTGTTGGATTCCCAGGGGAAACAGATAAAGAGTTTAATGAACTATGTAATTTTATATCTGAATATAAATTTGAAAGACTTGGAGTATTTCCATTTTTCCCTGAACCTAATACTAAAGCTTTCAATATGGACAATCAGGTTAGTAATGAAATAGCGACTAAAAGAGCTGATATTGTACAAGAACTTCATAGAGAAAACTCTATAAGTTTCAATAAACAACTTGTAGGCAAAAAGTTTGATGTTATCATTGATAATATAGATAATAATTATCTATATGGAAGAACCTATATGGATTCTCCTGATATTGATAACAGCGTTATTATTTATACCAAAAAGAAAGTTCAAATCGGCGATATGGTATCAGCTAAGATTACAGGATATTCTGATTTCGATTTAGAGGGAAAATTAGTTTAATTACTTTCAATAGGATATTTTTATGAATTTACCAAACAAAATAACTGTAAGCCGAATAGTTTTAGTATTTATCGTCTTAATTTTAGCCAATATATATTACAAATTTTCTCAGCCAACTGCTTATATAATTCAAATAATTGCAGTTATTCTTACCGTTATAGCAGCTTATACAGATCTACTTGATGGTCAAATAGCTAGAAAATACAATCTAGTAAGTGATTTTGGTAAATTGATCGACCCTCTTGCAGACAAAATTTTTGTAATGACAATTTTCATAATTTTTGTAGATACGGTAAACCCTATTACAAAACATGCTATGCTTCCAGGATGGATTGTTGTGGTTGTTTTGGCAAGAGAATTCCTTGTTACAGGATTAAGATCTCTTGCTGCGACAAAAGGTGAAGTTATTGCAGCAGATAAACTTGGAAAAATTAAAACTGCAACACAAATGGGATTTTTTGCATTTGGTGGTTTTATATGGCTAAATATTCTACCACTATGCGGAGTCGTTAAAGTTTTCTGGATAATAGCAATGCTGCTGGTCGCCCTGATAACTATATATTCAGGATTAAACTACTTTATAAAGTACAAACATCTGTTTTTAGATTGAAAATATTTTAAATTACCTACAGCCTTATTTTCACTTAAATATTTTTTCATGTATTGTATGATTAAATCATTTTAAGAACTTCAAACATCAACTTATATTATTTTTTGTATTCTTACTTTTCATTAATTAATTCCGGGCATACCGGTTTAGGAGATTTATTATGTCATTATGGGATGGACGTTTTGAAGGCAGTCCGGATAAAATTTTAACAGAATTTAGCGAATCAATTTCTTTCGATAAGAGATTATATAAATACGATATTCAAGGTAGCAAAGCACACGCTCAAATGCTCTCTGATTCAAATATCATATCTCCGGAAGCAGCACAAAAAATAATCAGTGGTTTAGCCAACATTGAGAAAAAGATTGAAGCTGGAAACTTTAAATATGATATTACACTTGAAGATATCCATATGCATATTGAAAGTGCTTTAATCGAAGATATTGGTGAAGAAGGTGCAAGATTGCATACAGCCAGAAGCAGAAACGATCAAGTAGCTCTTGATTTTAGATTATATCTACGCGATCAAATTGATCAAATGGTAAAAGGAATTAAACTTTTTCAAATAGCCTTGCTTAAACAGGCAACACAAAATACAGATACAATTTTACCTGGTTATACACATTTACAGCGGGCTCAACCAATCCTGTTTTCCCATCATCTTCTGGCGTATATTGAAATGCTGGATAGAGATAAAAGTCGATTAATAGACTGCAAAAATAGATTAAATGTAATGCCTTTAGGTTCAGGTGCTCTAGCAGGTTCTACTCTAAAAATACAAAGGAATATCACGTGTAAACTTCTAAACTTCCCATCTCTATCCAGAAATAGTATGGATGCTGTTGCTGATAGAGATTTTGCATGCGAGCTTCTTGCCGATCTTTCAATTTTTGGAATGCATATTTCACGATTATCAGAGGATATTATTTTATGGTCTTCGGCTGAATTTAATTTTATTGAACTTGCAGATGCATTTTGCACAGGATCAAGTTTAATGCCTCAGAAAAAAAACCCTGATATTGCTGAAATAGCCAGGGGAAAAACAGGAAGATTATTTGGTAATCTCTTTTCTCTTCTAACGATCTTAAAAGGTCTTCCATTAACATATAATAGAGATTTACAAGAAGACAAAGAACCTGTATTTGATGCAATAGATACAGTAAATAAACTTCTCGCAGTTTATCCGCCTATGATTGCCACAATGAATATTAAAAAAGATAGAATGTTTCAAGCTGCTTCCGACCCTGCATTAATGGCAACAGATCTAGCTGAAAGACTTGTAGAATTAGGTGTACCTTTTAGAATCGCTCATCATAGAGTAGGTTCATTGGTAAAATGGTGTAAAAATAATAATAAACTACTAAATGAAATAAACCTGGAAGAAATGAGAATTTCTGTTCCTGAAGCAGATAATGAATGTACTAAACTTTTTTATCCTGAACAAAGTATTAAAAAAAGAAAAGTCTTTGGAGCAACAGCTCCTGAAGAGGTTAAAAAACAGATTCAATTTTGGAACGATAAACTAAAATAAATATATATAATAAAAGAACTAAGAGATTTAAAAAAAATTTAATCTCTTACCCCAGCAGGATGAAAGTTGCTGACTGGTGTTTCGTGATCCGTAGTCTGTAAACCGAGACCGTGAATAAATAGCCTTTAAAAGCTGGGAGTTAAAATCTATAAATTTGAATTTTTAAAGTCTTGCTTGCCATGCAAAAAGCGTGCTCAAGACTTCACAATTAAAGACTTAATATATCCTGGCTAAATTTTTTACAGATCTGAGATTTAATATCTTAAATCTGAAATTATTTTACTCAGTTCTTTCTAATGCCCCGGTTTTCCTGATTTTTTCACTAATAGAGACATAAAGTATTATGATTAAAACAAAAATCATAAATATAATACTTAAGTTTATTATTGCCGGGATACCATAAGCGCCCTGAATATAGCTTGAGTAAAACTGTGCTGCCATTGTTCCAACACCTGATGATGCAATAAAAAAACTAACAAGTCTTGGTGAAGGTTTTTTAAGAAGAAGTGTTCCAAAAGAAATACATGAGCCATAAATACATGAGCACCCTAAGCCAAGAACCGATATAGCAATAAGCATCATTATACCGTTAACAGAATAAATTATCATTACATAACCTATTAAAGCTATAATAACAGAATAAATTATATATTTATTTACTTTTACAAACATCAAACCAATACTGGCAAACATACATCCTGCGCCATATAAAAACCAAAATAGACTTAGTCCAAAATTAGAAATTTCAGGAGTTATATGCAAATAATCTACAAGAAAATTAACTACCCAGTATGTAAATCCCATAAATGATAAAAAGTTAAGAAAAATAGCGAATCCAATGAGATATACGTTAAATGTCCATCTTGAAAAATGGGTCTTTTCATCTGCATCATTTTTGGCATGATTAATATTAGGTAATTTTGTAAAAAATAAAACAATTACTATAATTGCCCATAAAATTAGCACTGCCACATAAACATATTTCCAATTTATATTATTAACTATCATTTCACCGGCTACAATTGGCAGCACGACTGAACCTACAGCAAAGAATAGATCAAGAAGGTTCATTCTGGATGATCTACTTTTCCCTCCAAATGAATGAGAAATAATATAGAAAGGTATAGTTACTAAAGCTCCAAAACTATATCCCAAAAGAATAAAAATAGGAATCAGGAGTTCAATATTCGTTACCATAAACATACCAAACAAGCATAATAGATAGATCACAGCTATTGAGAATATTTCATTCTTTAATGTAATAACTTTAACCATAAAACCATTTAAAATTTGCCCCAAAAGCATTCCAAACATAAAGAATGAAAAGACAAAGCCTGTATATGATAAAGAAGAGTGAAATTCTGCTGCTGCCGCACCTTTTACTACAAATGGCAAAATAACAGCAATACCGCATACAATCATCAAAGTATTAGATAGAATTGTTAAATTTATACGATTAGCTAAAGAACCTCTTTCATCCATAAAAAACACCTTTTGATTTGATTTTTTTTATATTAAATAGATTATATATACAGTGTTAATGAACTGACATCACGTGGCCTTATTTCAAAAGTCAAGGATAGATTTTAACATTTTAATCTTACGCAACGTAAGATTAAAAATTAATATACACTTAAATATTTTTTTTGCTTTATATAAACAATTTAAAATAGTTATTAAAATTAAGTTCGGAGGATAACAATGCGTAGCGCATTTATTGAAAAACAAAGTCATTTCACCGGCCTCAACCGTGCAATGCTGGAAGGTGCAGAATATGCAATACTTCCCGGAGACCCAACTAGAGCTAAAAACTTAGCAAAAGTGCTCGATCCAAATGCTAAATTTGTACAAAGCAAAAGACAGCATAGTTCATATTTAATAAATTTTCATGGACAAAACATATTAATTGTATCAACTGGAATGGGATGTCCTGCAATTGCAGTTACTGCAGAAGAGTTAGCTGTATTAGGGATAAAATATTTTATCAGACTTGGAACATCAGGAACAATTCAGGAACACATTAATTTAGGGGATATTGTTATAAGTAAAGCCGCAGTAAAATTAGATGGAACATCTGAACAATATGCTCCTCTAACTTACCCGGCAGTAGCTTCTTTTTCATTGACCCAATCTTTTGCTGACGGAGCTAAAATAGAAGGAGTACCATATCATATAGGAATTACTGTTTCATCAGATACATTTTGGCCTGGACAGGAAAGATATGATAACTATTCCGGTCATATCTTAAGATCATTCAAAGGATCAATTGATGAATGGAGATCTTTAAATATTTCTAACTTTGAGATGGAAGCTTCTGCACTACTCACAATATGTTCTGTATTTAACTTAAAAGCAGCATGTTTTTGTGGTATTATTGCTAAGAGAACTGAGAGCGAAGAACCTAATACCGAGGGTAAAAAAGCGGCAGAAAAAAACTGGATAGTAACTCTAAAATCCGGCTTACTTGTTGACATGAAGAAAAGAAATTTAATTGACTGATGGAATACATAAAATGAAAAAAATAAAAAATAATGAAATACTTTACCATATCGGTTTATCAAAAGATATGATAAAAAATGCTAACTATGCAATTTTAATTAATGATAAACAGTTTGTTGAGCCTATTGCAAAGATTTTAGATAAAGATGCCAAATATCTTAGCGAAAACAGAGAATACTTTACTTATTTAGCAACTGTAAAAGGCCATAAAATAGTTGTAATATCTACAGGTCTTGGTGGACCTGCCATGGGGATAGGAATAGAAGAATTTGCAACTATAGGTTTAAAATATTTTATACGATTAGGTGAGACCGGTGCATTGCAATATGATATGAATATAGGCGACTTGGTCATATCTAAGGCATCCATGCGTATGGAAGGAACATCCAAGCACTATGCTCCAGAAAATTATCCTGCCGTTGCTTCTCTAGAGATGACAAATACATTTCGAGAAACATTGAAGTATCATAATCTTAAGTTCCATTATGGAATCACTGTTACTACTGATACCTTTTGGCCCGCTCAGGGGCGCCGTGGCTACCTAGATTTTATTCCGCCAAAGTATGCAAATATTTTAGAAGAATGGCGTAAATATAAAATTCTTAGTGTTGATATGGAGCTTTCAACACTTTTCACTCTCTGCAATGTTTTCAATTTAGAAGCTGTTGCTGTTTTAGATGTCATAAATAGAAATTTTGAAGGTGATTTTATAAATGAACTGGATAATGAAAGTAGAATAAGTAATTGGAAAATATTTTTAAAAGATGCAGTAGTAATGGATATGCATAGAAGAGAATTAATCTAAATTCATGTGGCTTAAACTATTGCTGATATGGCAATCACTAGTATTTAGAATATGATTAATAAAAAAGACATAAATTATGTCTTTTTTATTTGACTATCACTTAGGACTCCCTAAGTTATAAGCTTAAATATTTTCTCCTGCTTACTGCAGATTGTAATATCGTATAATGAAGGAAATACAATATGAGCATAAAACCGTTGCGGCAAATGCATGTAAATGAGATAGGCACAATAGTGTCAGTAAAAGCAAAAGGTGAACTTGGCAGAAGGATACGTGATATGGGAATTATATCAGGCTCTGAATTTATGATTGTCGGTAAAGCTCCTCTTTATGATCCTGTAGCCATCAAAATGAAAGGCTTTACTATAACATTAAGAAATAGTGAAGCTGACTTCATAACATGTGAAGTTGAGGATTAATATCGATGCCTAAGCAAAATAAAATAACAGTAGCACTTGCGGGACAGCCTAACTGCGGCAAAAGCACAATGTTTAACGCATTAACCGGATCTACAGCAAGAGTTGGCAACTATCCTGGAATTACAGTAGAAAGAATGGAAGGATACTGTAAAAAAGATAATTATAAAATTAAATTTATAGACTTACCCGGAACCTACTCTCTAACATCCTATTCTGTTGAGGAAGTAGTTGCAAGAGATGTTATTTTAAATGAAAAGCCTGATGCAGTAGTATGCATGCTGGATTCATCAGCATTAGAAAGAAGTCTTTATTTAGTAATCCAGCTTATAGAAATCGGGACTCCACTTATTGTTGGACTTAATATGATGGATGAAATTAAGAGAAAAGGAATTCAACTTAACTCATCCAAACTTTCAAAACTGCTAGGTGTTCCTGTAGTAGAATGTGTAGCAAGAAGGAATATTGGAAAACTTGAAATAGTAAATGAAATTATTAATATTTCTAAAAATAAAGATGCTACTAAACCAGAATTAAATATTTCATACAGCAGCGACCTCGATTCTGCCCTAGACAAAATGGAGGCTTTAATAGTCAAAAATAATTTTTTGACTGATATTTTTCCACCACGCTGGCTTCCCATAAAATATATGGAGCAGGATGCAGAAATAATAGAAAAAGGTCGGAAACAAAAAACTACTTCCGATGAATTAAAAAAAATAGTATCAAAAGTAGAAGAACATACAGAAAAAACACTTAATACCTATCCAGAAGCAATTATAGCTGATTACAGATATGGATATATAAGATCTTTACTAAAAGAAGGCGTAATTGAAAGAACTCAGGAATTCAGAAGGAGTTTTAGCGAAAAAGTAGATAAGATTATCACTCAAAGATTGCTAGGACCAATAATAATGGTAGGTATATTATATGCTCTTTTCTGGCTAACTTTTGTTGTTGGAGCATATCCTCAAGGATGGCTTCAAGATGGTTTCAACCTTTTAGGAAATTTTGGCAATACGTACATACAGAATGAATTCCTCAGATCTCTCGTTGTATCCGGAATAATAGACGGTGTAGGAGCAGTGTTAAGCTTTGCTCCACTGATTTTAATAATGTTTGCCATGCTCTGTTATCTTGAAGATTTAGGCTATATGGCAAGAGTAGCATATATGCTTGATAAACTTTTTAAAATGTTTGGTCTTCACGGTGCGTCGGTAATGCCTTTTATTGTTTCAGGCGGTATTCCTGGCGGATGTGCAGTTCCCGGTGTAATGGCAACAAGAACTTTAAAAAGTCCTAAAGAAAGATTAGCCACTATCCTGACAGCACCTTTTATGGTATGCGGTGCAAAAACAACCGTTTACCTCATGTTTGCAGATGCTTTCTTCAAAAATCAGGCAACACTCGTTATGCTGGCATTAACTTTAGCATCATGGTTTTTTGCACTAATAGTAGCCGTAGTTTTAAGATCTACAATTATTAAAGGTGAACCTACACCATTTATCATGGAATTACCTCCTTACAGATTACCTACACTATATGGAGTAATTACGCATACATGGGACAGAGTCTGGCAGTTCGTAAAAAAAGCAGGTACAGTTATTTTTGCAGTCGCTATTGTCATGTGGATTTTAATGACGTTTCCACAACTACCTACACATCAAAAACAGGAATTTAATATTCAGAAAGAAACTTTAAAATCTCAATATGCTCTTCATGTTGCTAAATCTTCTTTATCTGCAAGTAAGATTCAAAGCTATCAATTTAAGCTTCAAAGCCTTCATAACCTGGAAGAACAAACTGCATTGAAATATTCAATAGGTGGACGTCTTGGTGTATGGTTCGAGCATATCAGTAAATATGCAGGATTTCCATGGCAGGCAAATATTGCACTTATTGGCGGTTTTGCAGCAAAAGAGGTTATTTTGTCTACACTGTCAACTGCTTATTCTTTAGGTGACTTCAACCCTGACGCTACAGCTCCGCCAGAGCAGGTAAATAAAACTTCAAATAAATTAATAGCATCAGCTCATAGTTCTTCATCATCACTTGAACAAAGCCTGAGAAACGATCCATCATGGACTACTCCTGCAATTATCAGTTTATTTTTATTCATTCTGCTTTACGCACCATGTATGGTTACTGTTGTTACCATGGCAAAAGAGGCAACATGGAAATGGGCAATAGGAGGAACAATAGGAAGTTTGATTTTTGCTTATATTCTTTCTGTAATAGTTTTTCAGGTAGGAACACGTATATTTATGTGACCTGAATAATGATTATGATCAGACGAGTTATTACACTTCATACCAATTATAAGGTTGAAAATTAGAGGTTTTTTACAATTACTATGAGTAAATAGTGGAAGCAGTTGGAACTAAAAAAATTAAGAATTATTGTTCAGTTTGAATCATAATCTTTTCTGCCATTTCTGTGGCAATTATGAGTTTAGAGTTAAGAACTGTAATTATTATTGAGTGATTCATAAAACAACAATTCCGCTCCAATCTCACCTTTTCACCTATTGAAATCCCCATAGATACAATTGTACTGCGAAGTTGCTTACAACCGTTAATTTCTACAACTTTTCCAATAACACCAATTTTCAACTCAGATAATGGAATGATATTTTTCACCATATAACTCTTTTAAATTGAAGGGCTAAATTACAGCGACAAAGAAAACTAGGGCAACCTAATTGTCTAGGCATTAAAAAAGCAGAGCTGAAAGCTCTGCCAATAGACTTATTCCATTGTAATTGCTTCTAGAGGACATTCGTCAACACAAGCACCACAATCAATACATTCGTCTGAAATTATAGCTTTGTCTGAATCCATTGTAATAGCTTCAACAGGACAAGCACTTACACAACTTTCACAACCTGTGCATTTTTCTGCATCAACAATAGCTGCCATTTTTAAGTCTCCTTGGTTATTATAAATTATTTCAGTTTTTAAAACAAAAACCTAAAGTACTGGTTTTTCTTAAATTTTCAAATAGATATCTTAAATTAAAATGGAAGCTTTGCCAAAAAAACACTTACGGTGTGTTCCCAATTTTCAGGATCCATATTTAACTTATCAATTTCTTTATTTATCGACTTCAGTTCTCCCTTATCAAGCCATATACCCTTGCATTTCTGACAATAGCCAATAGAAATATTAGAATAAGAAATAAAGTTAATTTTTACCATTTCTTCGTCTTTACATAAAGGACAATTTAGACCGAATAATTTTTCAGGGTCTAAATTTTCAATAGATGCGTATTCAACATCACCTACTGTTTCATGTGTGATTTTTTTAAGTTCTCCCTCGTGTAAAAAGACTCCGCCACAAGCAGGACAACATTCAACATTTACACCCTGAATTTCACGTGTTTTAAATTCAACATCACATCTTTGACATTTCATATAGCGATCCTTTCAAAAATTACTTATAAAATTTATCATCAAAATAACTAATTAACTGATCCACAGAAATTCTTTCCTGCTGCATTGTATCACGTTCTCTGACAGTAACAGCATTATCTTCCAATGTATCAAAATCTATTGTAACACAATACGGTGTTCCAATTTCATCCTGTCTTCTATATCTTTTTCCAATACTTCCTGTAACATCAAACTCTGATCTGAAACGTTTTCTAACATCTTTATATATATTATCAGATTTTTCAGAAAGTTTTTTAGAAAGAGGTAATATAGCTATCTGAACAGGAGCAACTAATTTAGGAAATCTCATAACAACTCTGACATCTTCAGCTTTTCCTGCTTTTTTAGTTTCAGCCGTATCTTCATCGTATGCCTTACAAAGAATAGCAAGCATTGTTCTATCTAAACCTACAGAGGTTTCGATAACTGTAGGAATAAACTTTCTCTTATTTTCCTGATCAAAATATTCAAGATTTTCACCTGAATATTCCTGGTGCCTAGACATATCCCAAGTTCCTCTATGATGAACACCTTCAAGTTCACCCCAGCCAAATGGGAATTTAAATTCAATATCCAAAGCAGCTTTAGCATAATGAGCAAGAGTATCATGATCATGAATTCTTAAGTCATCTTCTTTAAAGTTAAACTTCTCTTTATAGAATTTTACTCTTTCATCTTTCCAGTAATTATACCACTCTAAAGCTTCTTCTTCTGAACAGAAAAACTCCATCTCCATCTGTGTAAATTCACGGGATCTAAAAATAAAATTTCTTGGATTTATTTCATTTCTAAAGGCTTTGCCAATTTGAGCTATTCCAAACGGAAGTTTTTGCCTTGTAGCTATTCTAACACTGTTAAAATCAGTAAAGATAGGCTGGCATGTTTCCGGTCTTAAATAAGCGGCATGATCTTCATCAGAAACAGGTCCTACATAAGTTTTCATCATCAAATTAAACTCTCTTGGAGGAGTTAAATCCTTTGAACCGCAATTAGGACAAGTTGTTTCATCTTCCATTTGGTCAACTCTATGCCTTGACTTGCACTCTTTGCAATCTGTCATAAGATCGCCAAACTGATCCAAATGGCCTGATGCTTTCCACACTTTAGGATTACAAATAACAGTAGAGTCAAGCCCTTCTACATTCCCCCGTGTCTCAACCATATAATTCCACCAAATACTTTCGATGGCTTTTTTCATTGCTACACCATAAGGACCATAATTCCAAAATCCGTTAATACCTCCGTAAATTTCAGAACTTTGAAAAATAAAGCCTCTTCTTTTACAAAGCGACACTAATTTTTCCATATTAAGATTTTCATCCATAAGTAATTGTCTCTTAATTTTTTATATTAACTAAAAAGAATATTAAACTATATTTTATGCAAATAAACAAGATATTTAAACCTGAAAACTTAATTCTTTTTTTCAGCCTTTTTTGCAATATCTTCTTTTATCAGTTCAACAACTTTACTAAATTTAGGCGTATTTGATTCATCTATCTCAATTAAAGCTTCATGAGCATTAAGTACAGTTTGAGCGATATCAGACGAATCACCAGATAAGCTATCCCATTCATTTTTGTTGGATTCTGAACTATTATTAAATATGAATAGTGTAGCAATACCTAACTCTTCTAGCAAATCCAAATTTTTCTTACCTGAGTTTACTATTTCAATATGAACATTAGATATTTTGGCCTTTAAACCAATAATTGCAAGGGTTCCCATAAATGTACTATCCATCCATGTACATTCGCTAAGATCAATAAATATATTTTTTATTAATTCAGATGATATGTTTTTAGAAAAATTTTTTAAGGGTGGACTGCATTCAAATGTAGCTCTACCTTCGACTTTGATGCTATAGCCATCACTGTCTCTTGCAATCATAATATTTGCTTTTTTCACTTGAGTAAATCTCCTTAAGTAAACTGAGAACATAAATACCTAATAAAAATACATTAAATATTTTTATAGTTTTCACAAGTTATTTTGGTGAATTTAAAAAATATATTGGAGAAAAAGACTAATTTACAAGCAAAATAGCTTTAATCCTTCTTACACCGCGGCTTGAACTTTCTTCTTTTTTAATCTTGAAAGTTCCTAATTCACTCAAACTATTAACATGAGGACCACCACATATTTCTTTACTAAAATCACCGATGGAATAAACACTTACCTTCTCACCATATTTGTCGCCGAAAAGTCCAATTGCTCCAGATTTTTTTGCTTCATCAACAGTTACTTCTGAAAAACTAACAGGCAGCTTAGCTTTTATCATTTCATTTACTAATTCTTCTACTTTAGCTATTTCTTCTTTGGTAACTTTTTCAGAATGTGAAAAATCAAAACGAAGTCTATCAGAAGTTATATTAGAACCTTTCTGTGCAACATGTTCACCAAGCACCTTTCTTAAAGCTTCATGCAACAGATGCGTAGCAGTATGTAGAGCTGTTGTCTGTTCAGATGCATCTGCTAATCCACCTTTAAACTTTTGCTCAGCTCCCTGTCTAGATAGTTCCTGATGTTTTTTATAAGCTTTATCATAACCGGCTTTATCAACTATAAAACCTCTTTCAGCTGCCATTTCTTCTGTTAATTCTATAGGAAACCCATAAGTTTCATAAAGGTAAAAAGCGATTTTACCACTTAATACTTTTTTTCTAATATGTTCAGGTACTTTTGCAATCACTTTTTCAAATTCGCGTGTCCCCTTTTCAAGAGCATGTGCAAACTGTTTTTCTTCATCAGTAAGCTCTTTAAGAATATCTTTAGCACATACTCCAAGTTCAGGATATACATCAGAATATTCATCAATCACAACTTGTGCAATCTGAGCAGTAAATATTCTGTTTATTCCAAGCTTACGGCCTTCTCTTATGGAACGTCTTATCAATCTTCGTAAAATATAGGCCTGATCTACATTACCTGGAACAACTCCATCAGCCAGCATAAAAGCAGCGGTTCTTAAATGATCAACAATAATTCTATCAGAATCTATTTTTTCGGAATTCTCACATCCTTTTATCTCATCAAGTTTTTTAAATAAGGGGATAAACAGTTCAGTTTCATAACAACTTTCTTTTCCCTGAAGCATTGCTGTTACTCGTTCCAACCCCATACCGGTATCAACATTTTTTCTACTAAGTATGCTAAATCTTCCATCTTTTTCTTTATTGTATTCCATAAAAACATTGTTCCAGATTTCTACCCATCTAGAATCTTCAGGGTCAAATTTTTCAGGTGCATCACCATTTCCAGACCAACAGAACATTTCAGTATCAGGTCCGCATGGTCCTGTTTGTCCAGCAGGCCCCCACCAATTATCCTTTTTCCCTAATTTAGCAATTCTTGTATCAGAAACACCAAGCTCTTTCCAGGTATTGTAAGCTTCTTCATCAAAAGGTGCATCTTCATCTCCTTTGAATACAGTGAATGCTAATTTTTCTTTAGAGATATTTAGCCATTCAGAACTTGTAAGAAACTCATAGCTATATTTAATTGATTCATTTTTGAAATAATCACCTAAAGACCAATTTCCCAACATTTCAAAAAAAGTAAGATGGCAAATATCACCAACATCATCTATATCACCTGTTCTGACACATTTCTGAACTCCGACTAAACGTTTTCCTAAAGGATGCTTTTTACCTATCAAAAATGGAACAAGTGGATGCATCCCTGCAGTAGTAAAAAGTACTGTAGGATCATTTTCAGGAATTAAAGGTGCACTTTTAATTAGTTTGTGACCTTTCTTTATAAAAAATTCTATATATTTATTTCTTAAATCTCTAGCTAACATTATCTAATAACTCCTTTGTATCGCAAAATAAAATATTTAAATTCTAAAAAACAGTTGTTTGCAAATCATATAATTGATATAATATTAAAAATTTTGTGAATACTAATTCTTTTAATATACAAACAATAACAACAATATCTATTTATGAAAACTTATACTATTAAAGAAAAAGAAATTTACATTGGAGATCTGAAAGTTCAAGACCTTGCAGAAAAATATGGAACTCCAACGTATGTCTATAATGAACAGAGAATAAGAAATAATTTTAGAAGAGCATTTAGTGCATTTACATCATATTATCCTGACTTCAAATTTTTCTATGCAGTCAAAGCCTGTAATAATCCTGCAATAGTCAATATCCTTAGGCAGGAAGGTGCAGGAATTGATGCAGCAAGCGTAAATGAAATACAGTTGGCAAAAAAAGTAGGATTATCCGGCGAAAATGTTATGTTCAGCGGTAATTTTCTTTCAGACGAAGATATTATTAAAGGCTTAGAGAGCGGAGTAATTTTCAACCTTGATGATATTTCTTTATTACCTAGAGTTTTAAAACATGGAAAACCTGAAATACTCTCATTTAGAATAAATCCCGGGTATGGAAAAAGTAACGTTGGAGAGTTTGTTACAAATGCAGGTCCTAAAGCAAAGTTTGGTTTGCATCCTGACATGGTTACAGAAGCCTTTAGACAGGCAAAAGAAGCAGGAATAAAACGCTTTGGTGTTCATATGATGCCTGGTTCATGTTTAACTGAACCTGAATATTTTTCATTTGTAACAAATCTTTTAATGGAAATTGTTGGAAAGACATCCAGGGAGCTTAATATAAACTTTGAATTCATTGACCTAGGCGGCGGTTTAGGCATTCCTTATTCAGATGACGAGAAAGCACTAGATATTGAAAAAACGGCAAAACTCGTAGCTGAAACTTTCAAAGCTGCGATTAAAAAATATGGAATGAAACCTCCTCGCTTGATGATGGAACCTGCAAGATACTTTGTCGGTGACGCCGGAGTTATATTAGGAAAAGTACACTCTATAAAAGAATCCTATTCAAAAATTATTGGAACAGATGTAGGAATGAATATCCTGGTTAGACCGGCATTCTATGGCTCATTCCATAGAATCTTAGTAAACGGACGTATAGGTGATAAAACAGAAAAACTTAATTTGTGCGGTCAACTTTGCGAAAATACAGACCTTTGGGTAAAAGATAGAGAACTTCCTAAAACTATTAAGGAAGGCGATATTGTAGTTGCGACAGATACCGGAGCATATGGTTATGGGATGTCGTATCAGTATAACGGTAGATTAAAACCTGCAGAAGTACTTGTTAATGGCAATCAAAGCTATTTAATACGCGAAAGAGAAACTTTTGATGATATGCTTCTTCATACTTCAACGCCTGAATATTTAGAAAAATAAGATTTGAATTGTAGAATAGTTTGATATACTGTTTTTTAGTGTATCAAACTATAATTTTTTAGATCAATATTAGCAAATTAAACCACTGCTTTTTTCAACACATACACCATAATAATCACTGACCTTTTAGTACAAAAATGGACCTTATAAAATATCCTAAACTCTATAATATTGAATATTCTATTATTATACTCTATAATATGAAAATTAATTAGAAGCATTTTTATTGTTGTTAATGTAGAAAATCTTAGGTATAAGCTTGTGAATAATAATAAAATTAAATGGTCCAAACCTAGTTTACTTACAGTATCAGCTCAGACGGTGCATGGGTATTGTAGTAGTGTCGGAACGTTAGCTAGTGTTCAAAGTATAGCTGTCTGTACTGGTGGAAATGGAGGTGCTGCACAACTGACGTGTGCTACTGGCAGTACAGCAAACGAACGGTGTAATACAGGTACTGATGCACTTACTCCCGCAATGTGCAACAATGGTTCATATGCTAATAATGGTGCATGTCAAAGTGGAGATCATGAAGTAGCAGCAGGGGCAGGGGCACGATGTGCGATAGGAAATTCCCCCTGATTAAATATGCAGTATCTTCTTCAATTTAAGCGTGTAAACTTTTCAAAGAGAACCTATAATATCTTGTTATTATAGAAAAATATGATATTCAGTAGTATAGATTACATATAAAATTAGATACTAGTACAACATCCATTTAATTGTCGTATATAGTTTTTCGATATGTACTAATTTTTTATTTTAGGTATACTGAAATACTTACCTAAATGAGGAGTTAATATGAAGAAGAAATTTATTGTAGATTTATCAGATAGTGAATTGAAATATTTAATTGATATTATAAGTACCGGTAAAAATTCAGCTAAAAAGATTTTACATTCTAATATATTAATCAAAGCTGATTTGAGAAATAATTGGCAGGATAAAGAAATATCTAAAGTCTTTGAAACAAGTATAGGAACGGTACAGCGTATTCGGAAACGACTTGTGGAAGAAGGTCTTGAAGAAGCCTTAAATCGCAAGAAACATATAAGAACAAGACCGAGGAAATTTGGCGGAGAACAAGAAGCTTACTTAGTAGCCCAGGTGTGTAGTCCTGCTCCTGAAGGCTATAGCCGTTGGACATTAACTTTACTACAAGAAAGAATTATAGAACTTAATATATTTGAATCTGTATCAAGAGAAACAATTAGGCAGACATTAAAAAAAATGAAATAAAACCTTGGCAGCGAGTTGAATGGTGCATCCCCGCAAAATCCAGTTCAGAATTTGTCAGCAAGATGGAAAATGTTTTAGATGTATATAAGTGTCCTTATAATAAGGATTTTCCTGTAGTTTGTATTGATGAAATGAGCAAACAGCTTGTAGAAGAAGTAAGAGACATAATAGTTGCCAAACCAGGGTTTTATGAACATTATGATACAGAATATAAAAGAAATGGAACAGGTAATATTTTTATGGCTTTTGAGCCATTGGCAGGAAAACGTACAGTAAAAATAACAGATCGCAGAACTAAAGTAGATTGGGCTGTTTTTATAAAACATCTTGTTGATGATGTATATAATGGAGCAGAAAAAATAGTAGCAGTTATGGACAATCTAAATACACATAACTGTTCTTCTTTATATGAAGCTTTTTCTCCTGAAGAAGCAAAGAGAATTATGGATAAACTAGAAATACAATATACCCCAAAACATGGGAGTTGGCTGAATATGGCAGAACTTGAACTTAGTCATTTAAGCCGCCAATGTCTTAACAGGCGTATACCGAATAAGAAAATATTAAAAAAAGAAATAAATGCATGGAAAAATAAAAGAAATAGTAAAGAGGTTAAAGTTGACTGGCGGTTTACTTGTGATGATGCCAGAGTCAAATTGAAAAAGCTATACCCTGATTATGCACTAAAATAAACTGGATGTTGTACTAGTATCCACATTCCTTTAAATAAAAAACATGGTTAACTACAACAAAGACTATCAACCTAAATCTACTATACTAGGACTAGGACTTGATAATAAAGACGGACATAAAAGAATAACTAAAGGAAAGAATTTCTACCTTTGTGGCGGATCAGAAGAAACGCATGACCGTATGGTTGAAACCAGTATTAAGTTTAACGAAAAACTTGATTCAAAAGGTAAAAAGTTAGAAGAACTTTCAAAAAATGAATTCACTGACATGATATCTGAATCGTCTGAATAATAAAAAATTATGCCTTATATAAAACTATTACCTTTAATAAAAGACGCCGAAAAGAACTTCCCTGCAATTGATATTGCAACAAGGAGATATGAAGCAGAATCTCTCATTTCTCAAGTGCTTAATATATCGAGAATTGATATTTACATACAAGATGAACATTCTATTTCAGAAACAGAACAAGATAGTATTCAGCAAATGTTCAACAGAAGAAAAAATAACGAACCACTTCAATATATTTTAGAACGTACACAATTTAGAGATTTAGATATAAAAGTAGGATCTGGAGTTCTTATTCCACGCCCTGAAACAGAACAGATTATAGATATAGTAAAATCATTAAATCTTAATAGTCCAAATGTCATTGATATAGGAACCGGCACAGGTGTAATTGCCCTATCCATCGCAAAGGAAATTAAAAATTCTCAAGTTATCGGTATTGATATCAGCCAAAAAGCTTTAGATTATGCATTTAAAAACAAAGAAATAAACAATATCAAAAATGTTAAATTTTTTATTAATGATCTATGTTCAGGCTTTGATGCTGATAAATTTAACTTAATTATCTCCAATCCTCCCTATGTTACAGAAGAAGAATATAATAACCTCACTCCGGACGTACATGATTTTGAACCAAAACTGGCTCTAGAATCAGGCAGAGATGGTTTAGATAGTATCAATAAATTAATTTTGCAGGCTTATAAAACATTAAAAACAGATGGTTATTTACTTTTTGAAATGGGTTATTTACAAGGAGAAAGTGCTAGAGTGTTATTAAAATCAGCAGGCTTCAAAGAAATAAGAATAATCAAAGATTTCAATGACAAAGATAGATTTGCCCTATCCCAAAAAATTGCCTAATACCACTATTCTTAGCAATAAAAAACATACTATATTTATTATTATAGAATAAATATTTTAAAAATATATATGAAAATATAATACTTCCGTCTATATTAAAACCTTGCTGTTTCAAAGAAACAAAAATAAATCCAAAAGGAAAATCAAAATGAAGAAAGTAGTTGTAGCTTACTCTGGCGGTCTTGATACGTCTGTCATAGTAAAATGGATTAAGGAAAAGTACAAAGCTGAAGTAATCGGTTTTTGTGCAGATCTCGGACAGGGTGAAGAACTTGATGGCATTGAAGAAAAAGCTATCAGAACAGGTGCAAGCAAATGTTATGTTGAAGACCTCCGAGAAGAATTCGTACGCGACTATATTTTTCCAATGACTCAGGCAAATGCAATTTATGAAGGCACATATCTTTTAGGAACAGCAATCGCCCGTCCATTAATTGCAAAGAGACTTGTAGAAATAGCCAGAGCAGAAGGTGCTGAAGCTATATGTCACGGTTGCACAGGTAAAGGGAATGATCAGGTAAGATTTGAATTAACTGCTTATGCCATGGAGCCTGATATAGAAATAATTGCTCCATGGAGAACATGGGAATTTAAAGGAAGAAATGATCTGCTGGAATATGCAAAAAAACATAATATTCCTGTGTCTACTACCCACGAAAAACCATACAGCATGGATAGAAATATACTTCATATTAGTTTTGAAGGCGGTATTCTTGAAGATCCATGGACAGAAGCTCCTGAGACTTTAGGTAAAATGACAACTCCGCTAAGTAAAACTCCTGAAAATGCAGAATATGTTGAAATTTCATATGAGCAGGGAATTCCAACTAAACTTGATGGTCAAAAAATGTCACCTGCTGAACTGCTATATAAATTAAATATCATTGGCGGAAAACATGGAATCGGGAAAATAGATATAGTAGAAAATAGATTTGCAGGTATGAAATCAAGAGGAATTTATGAAACTCCGGGCGGAACACTTCTGCATATCGCTCATAGAGGCTTGGAAGGAATTACTATGGATAGAGAAGTAATGCACCTGAGAGATAGCTGGATTCCAAATTATGCAAAACTTATCTATAATGGTTTTTGGTATTCTCCTGAAAGAGAGATGCTACAGGTTGCCATTACTAAAAGTCAGGAATATGTAACTGGTGATGTTAGAGTTAAACTCTTCAAAGGTGCATGTCATGTTGCAGCAAGAAGATCTCCATATTCATTATATGATCCTGAAATTGCAACATTTGATGCAGATGATGTATACAACCAGGCCGATGCCGAAGGTTTTATAAAGTTAAATGCCCTTCGTTTAAGAGTTTTGGCAAACAGCAAACAAAAAAGAACCGGTTTTTAATTAAAAAACTTTAAATAGATCTAACAAAAAGCACCGTTATTTATTAATGGTGCTTTTTTTTGACTCATATTATTGTTCTATACTTTTCCAAATACGCAATAAAATTGCAAAAAGCCTTTCATAAAAGTATAATAATAAAACAGTTTTAAATTAATTTTATTAAATTCAGCTAATATATAAAATGGCAAAAGCCAGGAGTACCTTTATGGATAAGCAGGAAACTATTTTCATTGGAATTGAAGGTGGTAGTGCAAGCGGTAAAACGACTGTTGTTAATAAAATCATGCGCTCTTTCAAAAACAATGAAATTGAGCAAATTGAACTTGATTCCTATTATAATGATTTTAGCAAGTTAACCCCAGCAGAAAGAGATAAACTGAATTTTGACCATCCTAAAGCCTTCGACTTTGATCTACTGACCGAACATATTGAAATGCTAAAATCCGGAAATCCTATCGAAAAACCAATTTATGATTTTTCTACGCACTTGAGACGCAAGGAAACAATCAAAGTCTATCCCAAAAAAATTATTATTATTGAAGGGATACTTATTTTTACAAGAAAAGAACTCCGCAATATGCTTGATGTAAAAATCTATGTTGATACTGCAGCAGATATCAGATTAATGAGAAGAATAGAAAGGGATATAGAACAAAGGGGCAGAACACTCGATAGCGTAAAAGATCAATATTTCAATACAGTTCGTCCTATGCATTTGGAATTTATAGAACCGACAAAACAGTTTGCTGATATTATCGTTCCAAGAGGCGGCAGTAATGATGTTGCTATAAATATGATTATCAGCCGTATTAAATATCTGCTAACCCATGCATAATAATTAAAATAGAATATCAATTTGATTAACTCTAATTTTACCTGTAATCTTATTAAACAATTATATTTTTTCATATAACAATATAATAAATAAGAGGCATTTAAAATGAAGAGGACAGTAATTTTATTGATGGACTCACTTGGTGTTGGTTGTGCTGAAGATTCAAATACGTATGGCGATCAGGGGTCTGATACATTAGGTCACATAGTTGACCAATGTGGTGCAGGCACAGCAAAAGGTACAATTGAGCGTGGCAAAAGACCTCTACACCTGCCTAATTTAGCTAGATTAGGCATGCAGAAAGCTGCTGAAGACAGCAGAAAAAATAAATTCTCTTATTCCCTGGATTATGATGGAAAAATAGAAGGTGCCTATGGTTATGGAATAGAACAAAGCAAAGGTAAAGATACTCCAAGCGGTCATTGGGAGATTGCCGGTGTTCCTGTTATGTTTGACTGGGGTTATTTCGACAAAACAATCCCATGCTTTCCAAAAGAACTTACAGATGCATTTATCAAAGAAACCGGTGTTCCTGGTATTTTAGGAGATAAACATTCATCTGGAACTGAAATAATCAATGAACTTGGCGATGAGCATGTAAGAACTGGAAAACCTATTGTTTATACTTCAGCAGACAGTGTTTATCAAATTGCGGCCCATGAAGAACATTTTGGTCTTGATCGACTAATGAAAATATGTGATATTGCGAGAAAACTTGTTGATAAATATAATATTGGAAGAGTAATCGCAAGACCTTTTACAGGTGATAAAAACGGCAACTATGTAAGAACTGGAAATAGACATGACATATCGGTGCCACCACCTGCTCCTACTCTTTTAGATAAACTAAAAGATGCAGGAAAAAATGTTGTTTCAATAGGTAAAATAGCCGATATTTTTGCAGATTGCGGAATAACAAAAAAAGTAAAAGCTAATGGTCTTGAAGCTCTATTTAATACAACATTAAACGAATTATCAGAAGCAAAAGACGACACACTTATTTTTACTAATTTTGTAGATTTTGATGCGGTTTATGGGCATAGACGTGATGTTTCAGGATATGCCGCAGCATTAGAGTATTTTGACAGCAGAATACCTGATCTTGAAAAAATTCTACATGCTGGTGATTTAGTTATCATTGCTGCAGACCATGGCTGCGATCCAACATGGGAAGGTACAGATCATACAAGAGAACATATTCCAATACTAATGTTCGGTCCTGACATTAAACCAAATAATTTAGGTGGAAGAAAAACATTTGCAGATATTGGGCAGACTATAGCAAAACATATGTCTATCAAACCACTGGGTAATGGCATTGTTTGTGATATTTTTTAAAAAAAATTATCGTTAAAAGGCAGATATATATATTTATATCTGCCTTTTTTATTTTATAATGAGTATATGTTTTCTTTAAATTTAAATAAAAATAAACAACTTATAAAACAGATGGATGAACTGTTTAATATATCGGAAGATATTTTAAATGAATTTAAAAAAACAATATTTTATATTGTTAATAATAAAATTGATTCTCACTTTGAAACTCTTGTAAATAAAATCAGTGAACTAGAAAATAATGCTGATGAATTGATTAAATATACAAAACATAAAATTATATCACAGTCTCTCCTTCCTGAAACGCGTGAAGATTTACTCGAAATCCTTGATGCAATGGATAATATTCCTGACAACTGTGAAAGTGCAGTTTATATGATAAATGATCAGCAGCTACTGCCAGTAGATCAAATCAAAGATGATTTACTGGAATTAATTGATGTTGGTATAGAGTGTTATAAATATACTGTATGTATCGTAAAAGATTTTTTGACAAAAATGAATGAAGTTCATATTTATGAAGAAAAAATTGATGATACGGAACATGTAGGTGATAAATTAGAACGGAAAATGATCCAAAAAATATTTACCGACAGTACACTGTCTACAGGTGAAAAAATACTCCAAAAACAGTTGGTAAAAGAAATTGGAGAATTATGCGATATTTCTCAATATATATCAAAAAAAATCATCACAGCTTCAATTAAAAGAAAAATTTAACTATAAAATTATTTCTAATAAACAAACATAAGTTTATAAATGTTTTTTTTCACTAATGCTATCTACTATCTCGGCGCAGTTTTTTTAGGCTGGGGATTAGGCGCAAATGACTCAGCCAACGTATTTGGAACAGCTGTAAGTTCACAGATGGTACGATATAGAATTGCTGTTTTATGCACGGCTTTCTTCGTGATCCTGGGATCAGTAATTCAAGGCAGCAAAGGCATTGAAACAATCGCATTCAGTTTAACAGATAAAGCTAATAACTCACTCGTTTCTGCTAAAAAAGCAATATCTAAAGTAGCAGATAAAAACATTAACTCACGTGTTAAAAAACAAGCTCTTGAAAAAGCAATGATTATTTCATTTGCTGCCGCTTTTGCTGTTTTTATAATGACACTGCTAAAACTGCCTGTGTCAACCTCTCAGGCTATTGTAGGTGCAATAATTGGTTTTGGATTAATGCAGGCCGATATCAATATTGAAGGTACAGGAAAAATAATTATCTGCTGGATTGGTACACCTATTGGCGGAATAATTTTTTCGTATATTTTCTATACTCAAACTGATTGAAAATTCTTGATTAGCTATTGAGTTTTTTAAAAATGGTGTAATATATTTTTATATGAAGATTCAATTATCAGAAGCACAAAAAAATAATCTTGAAAAACAGCATAAA
>Ga0233431_1002026_pt1 | contig 30618 bp, 35 predicted proteins | sample SI_118_April2016_FD_179867 | JGI IMG/M metagenome (GOLD analysis project Ga0233431, IMG submission 179867) | Seawater microbial communities from Saanich Inlet, British Columbia, Canada - SI_118_April2016_200_MG | ecosystem: Environmental > Aquatic > Marine > Inlet | place: Canada: British...
TTTTTTACCTTATGTTGGGGGGTCAATGACAGTTTTTTGTAGATGGAACGAGTATGTATTTTGCTCACCTAATCAAACCTTTATTAACCTTGGTAAGAGGGTGTTATTTCTCACCTCAATGCCCTTTTACTGGTTAATTTTTTTCACGTTTTACGGTGGAGGGTTTCATTTAGGATTATTTGTAGGTGTTATAGTAGCTTCAGTAATTTTATCATCATTTGGTCAAGGATGGGGACTATTAGATTTTTTATCACGGGGGTGAAATGTAAATGAAATATAACTTTATGAAAATGGACAATGGTTTTTTGCAATGGAGACAAGTTGAAACTCGAGGAGAAAGAGTTTATATGAGATTTAAGAAGAGAGACCGATTTTTTAGAAATCCTATTTTAAGTTAAAAGAAAAAATATTGGATAAACTAATTTATCCGATTGCTCTTCTTACATCAGTAACTTCGACGCCGGCAACGCCTGCGACGTTTCCTATTTTTTCTTCTAATTCGTCTGTTCCGCCAAGTTTTTCGTCTGCGACGTATGTAAGAATTACTGCGTTTAGTCCAAATGCAACGGGTTCGATGTTTTCTTTTCCAACTTCTCCACCGAATTCACTTATGAGTTGTTTTGCACCTGTCTTTATTGCTTCTAAATCCACTTCTGGATTTTCAGGCATGATTTTTAATGTTATTATTGCGTCTGCCATTTGTTATTTTCCTCTTTTAGTTTGGTCCTTCAAATCCGCATTCAGAACATTTGTATTTCGAAACGATGTTTCTGCAGTGACTGCATCTTATGATTTCAGTCTTACTACATTCCGGACACGGAAATCTAGTTGTGCCGCTGTCGTTTGCGATATTCTTTTTGCATGATGAGCATTTAGTGTTTTCCATTATTACCACCTAAATACGGCCTTTTCAGGCCTTTTATTATGTTTATAGCTGCTGGAGATTCGTGTTATTTATAAGTCTTTCTGATGGTTTATTCTAAAGAATTCGTTGCTTTTGGGCTCTAAATCCACTTTTTTAGCTTAAACAATATGTATAACATTATTACAGAAAGTAACATTAATCCTATTGCGAAAGGATATCCGTATATCCAGTAAAGCTCAGGCATTTGTCTAAAGTTCATACCATATATTCCCGAGATTAAGGTTGGTACCATAACAAGTGCTGCGTACACTGTTAATTTCTTCATAACTTTGTTTAAATCGTTAGATACATTTGATGCGTGAATTTCTGCAATCGTTGTTAGAATTTCTCTGTTTGTATTTATCATATCCATTAACTGGATTGTATCAACGTAAATGTCTCTGAATTTATTTCTTGTTTCTGGTTTTAGTTCTTTTATTTCTTCTTTATCTACCCTTGCAAGCACGTCTCTGTTTGCGCTTAATGATTTGTGTAGGTAGATGAGTGTCTTCTTTATGGAGAAGAAACTTTCCATGCTTTCTGCTCGTTCATCATCTACTGTGTTATCTTCAAGTTCATTTATTTTGCTAGTTATTTGTTCAGAAACTGCAAAGTAATTGTCATTAACTTCATCTAGAATATAATGAAGGAAATTCCATGCGCCTTTTGACAGTAGTTCGTTAAGTTTAGTATCGGGAAGGCTTGCTATTTGATTTAGTGATACTATTTTGTGATTTCTTAATGTTAATATCGTGTTTTTCTTAATGAAAATTGCAAATGAAAGGGTTATTACTTCGTCTTTCTTAAAGTAGGGCGCTTGGTATGCTACGTATATTCCGTCTTCAAGGTTTACCACTCTTGATCTTTCTTGTTCATCAAGGCTTCTATCTAATCTGTATCTAGAAATTCCAAATTCTTTTGATATTTTGTTAAGTTCTTCAGGTGTGGGATTTAAAGCATCAATCCATGTGTGATTAGATTGCTCTAATTTTGGGTATCTCTTAATTTTGCCGTTAGAAACGGATACGCTAGTTATCATTGTGTTTTTTCTCTGTTTTTTGCTATATAAACTTTGTTTATCACTTGGAAGAGAAAGGTTTAAATGTTGTTATCTTAGTTGTTTATGTATGAACGTTACTGCTATTTTAGATTGGCTGAAGGCAAATGATCTTTATGATGTTTCTAAGAAATATGTTGATTTGTTTAAGTTGGTTATCGAAAGACATCTAGGTGTGTCTAATGAGAAAATTTTAATAATTGGTGATACGGGTTTTAAGAATAAACGGATTTCTCCGATTATTTCTGCGGCTTATTATTTTGCTGCTCAAGAGCTTAGTTTAGATGTGGATTTTGTAATGGAAGGCGTTAAGTTTAGAGGGGATAATGTTGATCCTGATGTTGATAAGAAGTTATTTGATTTGCCTGGAGAAAGTGTTGTGGTGATGAGTCTTTCTGATAAGTTTGGTAAGTCTGAATTGGTGGGTAAAAGTATTAGAAAGTTTTGTAGATCTCGCGGACATAGATTTGTTTCTACTACCAGTTTAGGTTATTTATCTACAGATCTGATTGATGAGTTTGTTGATGCATACATTATTGATGATGATGATTACTTGAATGTTTATGATAAACTTGAAAAGATATTTAGTAGTGCCAAGATGATACATGTTTTTACTGAGGCTGGAACAAATGTTATGTACGGTGTTGAGAACATGAAGGCGGTACGTAATGATGGGGCGTTTCAAACTCCTGCTTCTGGAGGGAATCTTCCAATTGGTGAAGTGTATATTCCTTGTAGTAAACGAGCAGTTAATGGTCGTATTGTGATCGACGGTAGTGTGCGTACCAGAAATGATACTATTATAGTTGATGATCCGGTTGTGTTAGAGATTGATAATGGGGTTATTGTTAAGATTCTTGGAGGTCGAGAGGCTCAAGCGTTAGAAGAAAGTTTAGTCTGGGCAGAGAGTAAAGCAAAACATCCCTGGGGTATTCGTAGAATTGGTGAGTTGGGTGTTGGTTTGAATCCTCGTGCTAAGATTATGGGTAGTACTATGATTGATGAGAAAACATTAGGTACTTGTCATTTTGCAATTGGATCTAATGCTTGGTTCGGTGGAGATATTTATGCCATTATTCATTTGGATCAGGTTTTGAATAATCCTACCATTATTGTTGATAATTCCATTAAAGTGATGGATAAAGGGAAATTACTGATCTAGTAAGGCTTATAAATTATGAATTTTTTTGTGTTTCTATGATAGATAACTTTTTTCAGATAAAGTCATTGGAGGCTTGGTTAGATCCTGCAGAGGGTTGTATTCTCTCTAGAGAGCATGCTTTTGTGGCTTTGAATGTTAAGCCAAGTGCGTTTGGTCATTCTTTAGTCATTCCTGTTAGATCTGATGTTTATAGAGAGACAGATATGACTCCTGAACAGCTTTGGGACTTTGCTGCAGCAAAAGAGGAAGCTTTTGATGTTTTGTGCGATCGAATTTTTCGAGATCCTGGTTTCTTTGTTGATTTGTATCGTAGGTGGACAGTTGATCCTAAATTGCAAGGTCTTGGTTGTGCTCCGAATATTGAAGTTGTTTTGCGTGATTTAGAGCAAGGTACACTTGATGGTTCTGGACATGTTTTTGAGAATAAAGGTAAGAGGGCTGGTCAAATGGTTAGACAATATCATAGACAAGTTGTTCCAAGGTTTCCTGACGATTCTGTGATTAAAGGTGGTTGTCAGGCTTTTTATCATCATTTGCATCCTGAGATCAAAAGGTATTAATATCTAATGTGTTGTTTATTTCTTTATGAAGTTTAATGAGTATTTAGCTGAGAAGAAGAAGCTAGTAGATGAAGAGTTGGCTAAGTTTCTACCTCGCAAATTTGATAATGAAAGTCTAGATAGATTTCATGGTTCTGTTTCATTTGAGTATGATGTTGAAAGTTTGAGTAACTCTCTTTGTGATCCTATTTGGGATTTGTTAGATGGGGGAGGCAAAAGGTGGAGACCTGCTTTGATGTTGTTGTTCTATGAGTTGTTAGGTGGAAAGGATGATGTGTTGAAGTATACAGTTATTCCTGAAATACTTCATAATGGAACTTTGTTAGTGGATGATATTGAAGATAGTTCTGAGTTGAGACGAGGAAAACCCTGTGTGCACAAAAGTTTTGGGGTGGATGTTGCAATTAATGCAGGCAATAGTATGTATTTTTTACCTTTTGATGTTGTGTTAAAATCGGATTTGGATGATTCTACAAAGAATAAAATTTACGAATTAATTTCTACTGAGATGATTAAACTTCATTCTGGACAGGCTTTAGATATTTGGTGGCACAAAACTAGTAAGAAAAATGTTTCGGTTGATGAGTATTGTCAGATGTGTGCGTTTAAGACTGGTACTTTGGCGAGGCTGTCTGCAAAGTTAGGTGTTATCTTAGCTAATGGTTCTGTTGAAGATCAAAGTGTTTTGGGGAAGTTTGCTGAGAGAGTGGGAGTGGCGTTTCAGATAAAAGATGATATTCTTAATATTAAACCATCCGATAAATGGGGTAAAGATCGGGGGGATGATATAACTGAAGGTAAGATGTCTTTGTTGGTTATTAGAATATTAGATGTTGCTTCAGATGAAGATAAATCTCGTTTGTTAGAAATATTAGGATTGCACACCAAGGATGTGTCTTTGATAAATGAAGCAATTGAAATAATTTTGAAGTATGATTCTGTTGAGTTTGCAAATAAGTTTGCTAAAAATTTAGTTGAAGAATCTTGGTTGGAAGTTAAAAATAAATATCCTGAATCTTCTGCTAAGGCTTTGGTGAGTGAGTTTGCGAGTTATCTGATTGATAGAGATGTTTAGAAAGCTTTAAATAGCGTCTTCTTGTATTGTTTAGTATGGGTTTTATTTCAAAACTGTTTTCAAAAATGAGCGACGAAAAGTATAAACAAATTATTATGGTTAGAGAAGATCTGAAGTTGCCTAAGGGTAAGATGGCGGCTCAAGTAGCTCATGCTTCAGTTGATGCTGTTTTGAAAGCAGATAAATCTGTATTGAGTTCTTGGAGAAATGAAGGTATGATGAAAATAGTTGTTAAGGTAAAAGATCAAGCAGATTTGTACAAACATATTCAACAAGCAAAAGATTTGGGTCTTACTACTTCAGTTATAACTGACGCGGGTAGGACTGTTGTTGCTCCCGGTACAGTAACTTGTGGTGCTATAGGTCCTGATTCTGTTACAGATATTGATAAGATAACTGGAGAGTTGTCTATTCAGAATTAGTTCTTTTCAACTTTGAAGATGTCGCCATGACCTGGTACTATGTAATCTGCGACTTCTAGAATCTTTTTTCTGCTTTTGTTGAATTCTTCAACATCCATTAACACAGGGTTAGGTTGTTTTTCTATGTTCATGTACTCTTTTCCTGGTATTGCATCTCCTGCAATAACTACGGATCCTTTGTCTGTGTTCACTCTTACAGAAATCATGTCGTCAGTATGGCCGGGAGTGTGCATTATGAAAACGTTTTCTGCAATTTCATTACCATCTGATAAATCTGCTCTTTGAAGATTTCCTTTACTTGGTGTGTGCATTTGGCCAGGGTAATCTCCTCCTCTGAACTTACACATTATTTGTGCGTTTTTGAATAAGTGTGTATTGACTGTATGGTCTAAGTGTAAATGAGTTAGAATTACTATATTAATATCTTCAGGTGTGAGATTGTGATCTTTTAAACTACTGATGATGCGATCTTGGTCTCTGAATGAACCTGTGTCGACTACTATGTTCTTATTACTCTTAATTAAAGTAACTGTAGAACCAATGTCTAAAGTTTTGTCTTCATTCATTGAGTGATTGCCTATTGCTAATACATATACTTCTGCCATTTTATAGTATTTTTCCATTTACTGCGCTTATTTTAACAAAGCGTTTGTTGTTTTTTGATTTATACACCAATTCGTATATTGGATAATAAACTGTGTCTATTTCTATGTTTTCTGTGTTGTTAAACCAAAGTTCTATGACATTCTTTAGGTTTTTTTCATCAACTGTGGATTCTATTATGCTTCCTTTCATGTCTTCTCTTGAAAATACAATTGATGGTGAAGATATTTTTCCTATTGTGCTAGGAATCACTACATTGTCTGCTGCAACCCATTTTTCGTACTGTTGATTATATAGAGCTAAGGCATCTTCTTGTAGTTCTTTAAGATGTTTCTTGACTTTTTTTGCATCCATGTTTATGAGACTTGCTAAATATGAGTCTGTGTATTGTTCTTTTCGTTCGTATAATGTTTTAAAAGTTTCTAGTTTTTCTTTGTTGTATTTTATTAATCTTGAGAATCCGGGAAATGATTTGAAGTTACTTCTAGAATCGAATTTTAGTAAATGGCCATTTTCTCCATCGAAGAACACTACATATTCTAATGTTTCTTTCTTTAAACCTAGAGTTGCTCTTTCTCTTACTTTGATTCTTGCTCTGAGAACTGGTTCGAAGTTAAGGTTCTTTGCAACTATTTCTTCAGTAGGTTTTCTTGTAATTAATGTTCTTTTCTGAAGTTTTTCTGAAAGATCATTTATTTCATCTTCACGAATGTTGATTGGAAAGTATAGTATGTTAAATGAAAAATCTTCTGACTTCTTTTGTCTTTTTCCTTTCTTTTTAGGTTCTGGTACGATTTCTTCTTCGGGTTCTTCTATTTCTTCAATAAGATCGTCTTCTGTGTCTTCTCTTAGGCTTATTGGTTGGATGATGTTGTATTCTGATCTTTGAAGATCTGTGGTGTTTTTCTTAACATCTTCTTCAGTTAATGTGATATGTTTAGTGTATAATCTTCTTACTTTAACATTTTTTATTTCTTGATATGCATCCGGTGAGAATATGAAGAATTCTCCAGGTTTTAGTTTTGGTAGAGCATCAGTTATTTCTTTAATCTCTGAACCGGCAACTGATTCGAGAGTATCTTTGATTTTTTGTCTATCTTGTTTTGTAGTTAATCGTCCGATGGCCCAAGTTCCAAACTGTGAAAAGCAAGTGTAGTCGATATCGCCAGGGTTCTGAGTGCTGGCAATGCATCCAACACCGTATTTCCTTGCTTGTTTGTATATTAATTTTAAGATTGGTTTTGTTATTGGCTTTAAACTTCCAGCAGGGATGTAGGGTGCAACTTCGTCTATAAAGAAAAGTGCTTGAAGATCTTTGCTAGGGTTAGATAACATCCACTGGTACATGTTTGTTGCTAAGATTGATATGAAGAATTCTTTGTCTTTTGGATTTTCTAGCGTGTTTAGATATATTATACTAATTTGGGTTCTATCATCATCATTATCTTTTCCTAGTAACATTTCAATGTCTAATGGAACTCCGAACTGGAACAGCAATTCTTTTTCTCCTATAGTTAAGAACTTTAGTTTTCTTGTTAATTCGTCTTTTATTTTTATGAATGATTTTGCTTCTCGTTTTATGCTCCACGGTAAGTTGTCTAGAAGTTTGATTAAGTTGTTGAATGTGTTTAGATCTTTTTTCTTTTTGTATGCATAATTAAGTGCCAGATATAGTAATGCTTGGGCTGATTTGCCATTATCATCTTCTTTGTATCCTATTAATTTACATATTGAAGATGCTATTTGATTTATGATACTTATGAGTTCTTCATGATCTAGTTTTGTTTTTGGAAGTTTTAATGGATTGATGCTTAAAGGAATTCCTTTAGATGATGTTGGGGTGAATATCGTGATTCTGGCGTTTCTTATGCTCTCGAGTTTATTTATTGTGTCTAGGTCTTTTACTTTCTTCACTTCGTTAAGATCCATTTGTGTTAGGCTTGCCAAGTCGCCTTGTGGATCTACTATGATGGCTGGAATGTTGTTTAAGATTGCTTCTTCGATTAAAACTTTACACATAACAGTTTTTCCAGATCCACTTGAACCTAGCGCAATGAAGTGTTTCTTTAGGTTTTCAAGCGGAAATATGCATTTGCTCTTGCCTAAAGTTATGTCTGTTCCTATCGTTGCATCCATTGAATTTTAAGAGATTAGTGCCCTTATAAAGCTTACTCCTTAGAGGCCCTAATTATGGGATTTTGCCAATCGTAACGTTTAAATATCACCAGCTTTTCAGATGAGTTTATCATAATTATTGAAAACGATGTCTATGGGGTGTAAATTATGACAAATAACCAAAATGTTCAACCAATTTTTATTCTACCTGAAGGTTCTCAAAGGACTACGGGTAAAAGTGCTCAACGAAACAATATAATGGCTGCTAAATTAGTGGCAGAGACTGTTAGAACTACGCTAGGTCCCAAAGGAATGGATAAGATGTTAGTAGATAGTCTTGGTGATGTTGTAGTGACTAATGATGGTGTTACAATTTTAGAAGAAATGGGTGTTGAACATCCAGCTGCTAAAATGATTGTTGAAATTGCTAAGACTCAAGAAGATGAGGTTGGTGATGGAACTACTACTGCTGTTGTCTTTGCAGGTGAGCTGTTGAAGAATGCGGAAGAGTTGCTTGATAAAAATATTCATCCAACTGTTATTGCAAAAGGATTCAGATTAGCGAACAAAAAAGCATTAGATATCTTAGATGATATTTCTGTTAAGATTGATATTAAAAATTCTGACATCTTGAAGAAGATAGCGATTACTGCTATGACTGGTAAAGGCGCAGAGTCTGCGAAGGATTTGTTTGCAAGTTTAGTTGTTGGAGCTGTTAAACAACTAGCAAAATCTAATGAAGAGTTCTTTGTTAGGGATGATATCAAGATAGAAAAGAAGGTTGGTGGCAAGCTAGAGGATACTCAGATTGTTAAAGGACTTATTATTGATAAAGAACGAGTGCATTCTGGAATGCCTAGTTATATTGAGAAGGCAAAGATTGCGTTAGTTGATTCTGCATTAGAAATTAAAAATACGGAGATTGATGCAAAGATTCAGATTACTGATCCATCACAAATGCAGGCTTTCTTAGATCAAGAAGAAAACATGATCAAGCAAATGGTAGAGAACGTGGCTGCCTCTGGTGCGAATATCTTATTTTGTCAGAAAGGTATTGATGACTTGGCTCAACATTTTTTAGCAAAGAAAGGAATTTATGCTGTTAGGAGAGTTAAGAAATCGGATATGGAAGCTTTAGCAAAGGCAACCAATGCTTCAATTGTTACGAATCTTGATAATCTGACTGCTAAAGAGTTAGGTTATGCTGGTGACGTTGCTGCGAAGAAGGTTGGCGATGAAGAAATGACTTATGTTGAAGAATGTAGAAATCCTAAGTCTGTAACAATTCTTGTGCGAGGCGGATCTGAGCACGTAATTGATGAAGTTAAAAGGGCAATGGAAGATGCAATTGGCGATATAGTTGCAGCATTACAAACTGGAAAGGTTGTTGCTGGTGCTGGTTCTCCTGAGATTGAACTAGGTAGGAGATTGAGAAAATACTCTAATAGTTTAAGCGGCAGAGAGCAATTAGCTGTGTTGGCTTTTGCAAATGCTGTTGAGGTTATACCTAGAACTCTTGCTGAGAATGGAGGATTAGATCCTATTGATGTTGTGACTGAGTTAAAGTCTGCGCACGATAATAAAAGAATCTGGGCAGGTATTGATGTTTTCAGTGGTAAGGTTATAGATGCTTGGTCAAAAGGCATTATCGAGCCACTAAAGATTAAGACTCAGGCAGTTAACTCTGCAACTGAAGTTGCTATAATGATTCTTAGAATTGATGATGTGATTGCATCTACTGGCGGTGGTAGCGAACCTCCTATGCCTCCTGGTGGAATGGGTGGTATGCCTCCTGGTATGATGTAGTTTTTTATTCTCCGAATGAAAGGACTTCGTAATTTACTTTGTGATTTTCTACATTAAATTCTCGTTCGATAGATTCAACAACTTTTTCTTTATTGTATGGTTTACATGAAAAAATGTCCATAAAAACTTCATTCTCTATACTGTGCGGTAATAAGAATGTATGAATTGCAATGTGGGAAAAATCGATAACGGCGAAGCCGGTAATGCCTGGATTTTTAGGGCCGCCTTCCATCAGATTAGGTCCGTGAAGGATATTCATATCAAGCGCCTTTATTGTTTTAATTATAAAATCTTTATTAGTTATTTTATTTCTATCCTGCGTTTTAAAATCAAAAGTTATATGGAATGCGGGAACAGTCATCTGATTGTATTTTATGTATTTATCTCCAAGAAGAATTCCTGCTAGATTTCTCAATAAATTTCTTATGTTCTCAAATAACATAAATTGTTCTTTATTATCTTTGTAAAACGCTTCAAAACGGTAACTTAGATCCGCAATCTTGTTGAATAATTGTTGATCTTTCTCAACTGTGTTATCTGTAATCTTGTTATGATCTATCTGATCAATAACAAATTGTATTATTTGTGAGAACGAATGTACAAGTTGGTGTTGATTATTAGGTAGAAGCTTTGCTTTGATAGTTGCGGCAGTCATAATCTCAGATTCAACTTTAAGAATATTTTCTATACCTTCACCGGATGCACTAATTTTGTGAATAGTATTACTTAATCTTTCTGATTGTTCATTTAACTGTTTGAGTTGTAGTTTTAATTCGTTATTTACTTCACAAATATTTTTTAATCGATAATTCATATTGCTACATAGGGTTTGTGTTGTATATAAAGATTTCTAAGAAAATGGTCTTCTTTAAAAAAAGGAAAAAGTCCAATTTAAAAGAATAATATCTTTACTGCAGAAATGATGACGATTACTGTGAAGAATCCTTTAACCCATTTGTTTCCTTTCTTAACTGCGGTGTGTGCACCTAAGTATCCTCCGATTGCCATTCCAAGACATAATGCAATTCCTGAAGGGTAATCTACTACTTGATTGTACATGAAAATCACTAATGCAATAATTGTTGCAATAAGCCAAGGGATTCTGTGTGTTGCATTTGATTCTATGATTGTGACTCCGAAGAAATACATTAGGATGAATGATCTTATTGCTCCTGCTGCACCAAAGAATGCGCCAAAGATCATTAGTAGAGTGTATGCGATGTAGCCAAAGAATAATTTTAGTTTGCTTACTTTAATTCTTTTAGTGCCTAGTTCTTTTTTTAGGAAGAATAATGGGAGTAATAATAAAATTAGAATTCCAACAATTTTTGTAATCGCATCTTTGTTAATTTGGAGTAGTAGGTTGGCTCCTATGATTGCGCCAATAATTCCTACTATTGTAAAGGGTAAGACGTATTTCCAGACTATTTGTTTTTCTTTCCAAAATTTTGGAATGACTGCTATGTTAAGGCCTAGTGCTCCTAACTTGTTTGTGGCTATTGCGACATGAGGTGGTAGTCCTGTGAAGATTAAGAACGGTATTGATATTAAACCTCCTCCCCCTGCTATTGCACCTATGTAGCTTGCACCAATACCTATTAGAAAAACTGTAATTAGAGTAAATAGTTCTGGCATTGTTTGATTTAACTCTTGTTGATTAATAATGCTTTCGAAATAATTGAATTATATCTCTCCATACATTTCTTTTAACCATCTTTCTTTCAGTCTTTGATGATCTGTGTATATCTCAGGAGAATAATCTGGAGATAGGTTGAATATGTCAATTTCTTTCCATTTTCCTGAGAATGAAAACTCGGGTATTGACCGTTCTACTATTTCTTCAGGTGTGAGCCAGTAATCTGTGTTTGCGAATGGTCTTAGTCTTGATTCGTTTGTAGTTTTGACGGAGCTTAGGTTAAGAAATATACTTCTAATGTTGTCATTGCTGTATGCTAAGGTTTGCATATATTCTCTCAGAGCATTTTTAGATTTCGAGTATGAGCGCCAGTGTGGAACATCATATTTATCGCTTATTGAACCAAATCCAACTAATGTGGTTGGTATCTTGCCTTTTATGAGTGGCATTGCTACATTCTTGAATGTTTCAACATTTGATGCATATATCTCTGGGTCTACTTCTTTGAATTCATTTTCAAATATGAATCTCCCTACTGGATGAATCACTAAAATGTTTGCGATATTTTCAAACGATATTCTGTTAATTGCGATTGTTGTGGTTTTTTTATCTAATAGATTTGTAACTAGATAGTCAACTGATTCAAGTCTTTGTGATGTGGGTTGTCTTGAGAGTCCTATGACTTTACAACCTTGTGTGTGGTAGTGTGTAGCGTATGCGTGCCCTAGAGATCCTGTAACTCCTGAAATGACTACTAATTGTCTTTTTACCATTTAATAGTGGGGTCGATCGCAGTCTAATAATGTTCGGTTCAAAGGTTATTGAACCAAAAAGTTTAAGTATTTGGTTGAACTATTAAGTTTAATGGCTCTCAGAACTAGTTTACCTTTTGGTAAGAAGAATGGTGTGAAGGATCTTGTTTTTACAATTTTAAGTAGTGAGTATCCTTTAAGAATAATACAATTGACGAATTATATTAAGAAAAGATACGGTAGGTCTGTGACTTTTCAAGCGGTTAGAAAAGCAGTTTTAGAATTGGTGTCTGAGACAGTTTTGATTAGAAAAGATGATGTTTTTTCTATAAATAAAAAATGGGTGGTTGAGACTAAGACCTTATTGGATGATTTATCAAAAAAACTCAATCGCAATCCCGTTTCACCTAAAAATATACATTCTGTTAGTGAGGGTGTGTCTGTTTTTACTTTTAGTTCTTTAAACAAATTAATGAAGTTCTGGCAAGATTTGATAGAGGATTGGTATGTAAATTTTCATAAAGGTGATTATAATGTTAATTGTTATCAAGCAGCTCATACTTGGGAGGGACTTTTGCATCTTGATAGGGAGAAAGAGTTAATGGGTCAGTTAAAGAAAAAAGGAATTAAATCTTATATTCTGAGTACGGGGAACACTCCTTTAGATAGAAGCATTAGAACATTCTATAAAGAGATTGGAATGAAGGTTGCGATCAGTTCATCGTCATCTTTATTTGATAAGAGTTATTATGTTGGGACATATGGTGACCTGATTATTCAAGCTCAGTATCCTGGTAAACTAGTAAAAGACTTGGATTTGTTCTTTAAGCGAAATAAGACTATTAAGAATTTTAATCTAAAGGAGTTATCTGATTTGGTGGGTAAGAAGGTTGAAGTTAAACTAACTGTGATTAAAAACTTGGAGATGGCTAAGCAGATAAATCAATCAATTATTTCTCAAATGTAATCTTTGCTCTTATTCTTTCTTGTCCCAATATTCTTCTGCTTCTTCTTCCATCTTTTCTAATCTGTCGTAGTAGTCGGGAAACTCGTTAAGATGAGCTAAGGCAATCTTCCCCGTTATTACTGGATCATCGTTCGATACGTTAGTATCTGTGTCTATGTTTCCATGTTCTAATTCAACATCCATACCTTTTCTAAATTGTTCGACATTGAATTTATCCCAATTTATACCTAACTGATCTCCTATATCTTTTGCTTCTTCTGTGCTGAATTCTTTTTTATTTTCCATTTGCGGATACCTCTTTTAGTTTAGTACTTCTTTTTTTATGGATGTTAGAAGTATAATTTCGACTAAGACTGCAAAAGCCATGATTGCTATTGCAGTTCTCATTTGTTCCATTACTAGGTTAGTTGCAGTTAGTAGTACCACAAAGCTCATAATTCTTCCTATACCTATGTTGAACCATTCTCTTATTACTATGTATTCTATTCTGTGGTTCTTGAATTTCTTTAAAGAAAGAATTAAATTTTCACTTATAACTCTTTTTGGAACTCTGATAAATATATCTACTATCTTAATTAAAGCCCCGAATAATATGTATGTTAAGAATGTGGGGAAGGTGATTACTGACATTATTAATAGGAAATATGATAATCCTCCTATGATTAGTAAGAATTTGTAATGTTTGTAATCGATTAGTTTACCAAATGAGATTGAGCTTATTATTGCAATTACTGAAAATACAGAGAGCCAACCCCCCATGTGAAGTTCATTTTTAAGAACATCATAAATTAACAACGGGATTAATAATCTTGCAATTGTTCCTCCTCTGCTGAAGCTGCTGCATGCGTGACCCCACATGGATTTCATTATATCTTTGTCTTTGATTATTATTGCAAAAGTTTTTCTGATATGGAAATGCGGTGTGTTGTTAACTTTGAAGTTTACGTTTCCTATTATAAATGAACATAAAAATAATATTGCGCCTAGCAGAAACAAACTTGAATATCCCCAGTTGTACCAGTTGGCTACTACTATTGCTCCACCTAACGATGGCATGATGATGTTCACAAAGATTTTTGTGCCATTTTCTAGTCCTGTGTAGTTGCCTCTGTTTTTGGTGTTCGTCAGGTCAAACCTTAGAATCTGATAACTTATCCAATACATTCCATTGCAGATTCCGATCAATATTGCAATCGGTATGATGTATTTTATGGCTTCTTCTTTGAGTAAATATATTATGAAATAAACAATTGCAAAACCGATTAAGCCAGCTTGTCTTGGGAGATGTACTTTTCCTTTTTTTACAAATCCTGCAAATGCGTGGAAGGATACTGTGTGCATCAGAAGGTATGCAATGTTAAACCATGCAATAAGATTTAGATTTTCGGTTTGTTTCCATATGAATACGTTGATAAAGATTTCAAAGAATACTCTTCCCGCTACTAGGAGATTATGTGAAATTAATAGTCTTTTAAGATCTGTTGATGTGATGTTGTTTCTCTTCACATTTTTTTGTTCTTTGATTATGTTTAAATAATCTTTCTATTTGTTTAGTAATGTTTAAATGCATTTGATTCTTCTTCTTTTAATATGAATTTAGGAGAAATTCTTTCAGGGTTGGCATCTATTATTCTAGGTTTTGTTCTAATTTTCAAGGCTAGATGGTTTGCTTATCATCCTGCTTATCGTTATGCGGGTATTGATCTTTTAGGTTTTTTTAAACCTTCATATCCTTGTACTAAACAAGCAGACGAGGATTCGGTGATACTCACAAAGGTTTCGGGCATTTTCTTCATATTGTTGGGTATAATTATTATTGCTTTTAACTCTCTTGATAGTCTTGTCTGATTATTCTTTATTAACTCTTTCTTCTACTCAAATTCTAGGCTTATAGCCTTTTGCATAGAAACCTTTAAATAGGGTTGAGTCTTGAATTTTAGATATTACTAGTCCTTATTATAAAAAAGAGGTGGCATAATATGAAGGATGATGATTATGCTCTTGTACCTCAACAAGAGGTTGAGAGGCTGAAAGAGCAAGTAGAGGCTTTGAGAAAAAATCCACTTGCGGGAACTGCTTCTGGTCACGATTTGTTGAACAGTGTAAATGCTTTGAACTTATCAATTAATTCTATGTTAGATTTGTTTAAGGAAGCAGCTAAAACTATGAAGACTGAGGCACCTGCTGCGTCATCTGGTGATTTGAAACCGATGTTGAAGCAAGTGATTGAAAAATTAGATGCTGTTGTTGATCAAAATAAAAAGATTGCAAAAGGTATTGTGGCTGTGGCCGATTTAGTAAGAGAAGGTTCTTCGAAAGAAGAAGAGGAAACGGAAGAAACTACAACGACTTCTGCGCCTCCACCTGCACCTCTTCCGCCACCAAGTATGCCGCCTCCACCTCCAGGTGGACCAGGAATGCCTCCACCAGGTTTTGGTGCTCCGCCTCCGGGTGGACCTCCGCCAATGCCGCCTCCTCCGGGAGATATGGGTGGATTGCCTCCGCTAGGTGCGGATGATGGTTTTGGTGCTCCACCAGGTTTTGGTGCTCCACCTCCAGGACCTCCGCCGATGCCGCCTCCAACAGGAGGACCGGGCGCTCCGCCAGGTATGTCGCCGTTAGGGCCACCACCACCGCCACCACCTAAGAAAGGGTTGTTTGGGTAAATAGTATGGCGTTAGGTGATCCTTCTTTGGATTCTGAAAAGTTTCGTTGTTTTCTTTCTGCTTTAGCTAGGGCTCAGAAGAAGGCTGATACTAGGAGAAAAAAAAGTGCACCTGTTGAAAAGCACATTAAGAAGGTAAAGGATCTTCCTTATTCTAATAAATTGGTTAAAACTGCAGTTGTATCTGAGTTGGATGAGTTGCGGAAGAAAATTGATACTGCTTTGAAAGATGAAACTGAGATGAAGCAACATCAAGTAAAAGAAGATGAAGTCTTGTTAACTATAAAAAAAGAAATTGCGCATGTTGATAAACGCTTTTCTCAGTTTAGAGATCATTTTGAAAGTGTTATAGGGGAGCGAGACCATAAGATTGGTGAAGTTTCTGAGTGTGTTGAACGTCTTGATTCTTTATTGAAAGCTGGGATGGGTAAACGAATTATTGCTCTTGAGAAAAAGATTAGAAAAACTGTTGGTGAAGAGGCTGAAGAAGTTGAGGAACTTTCTAAGAGGATTAAGAAGCTTGAGCTGCATTTAGATGTTCTTGAAGGGGCTGAGTCTCATCCTAAAACTGATTTGGCTAGAGTGAAGAAAAAGATTGGTTTACTGAAGAAAAAGTTAGATGATTTAGAGTAGGTTAGTATCCATTATTTCTATTACAAAGTTTGAGAATATTTTTGGTAAGTCGAACCAGTATGCTCCTTCATACCATTCTCCTTGTTTGAATTCTATCTCGTTTTCTTTTGTCCATTGTTTTATCTTTTCAATATCTTCTTGCGGTGTTTGCGAAACGAATGCTATGTGTGTGTTGGTTTTTGTATCAATTTTTGTTGGTGTGTCTTCTGTTTCAATTAATTGTATTATGTTTTTGTCTTGAGAAATCATGCACCATCTTTCTTTGTTCTTTCTGTATGACAGTTTGCACCCTAATATTTCTAGAAGTTGTATTGTTGTTTCTAAGGTATTTGGTTGGATTGTATATGCAAAATGATGTAGTTGTGTTTTCATACTTTTTACTATTATGCTTGTTTTTATAAATCTTTTGTCTGGATTTTATCGTCGTTGCATTAAATTTCTTTATTTGAAAAACCAAAGTTATAAATATTAGTTGCGTGTGTGGTTATTTACAATGATACAAAGTGATTATGCGTGGCGTGTGTAAATCCTTTTTCTTAGATGTAAATATGTTCAGATGTTCAACTGGTTGTTGGCGTTAGCTATGTTATTCTGAAAGTAGGTAGTGTATACTTATCGGGGTTGTAGTTTAACCTGGCTAAAATGTTCGGCTCCAGACCGAAGGCTCCGAGTTCGAATCTCGGCAACCCCATCCGTTATTTGGAGGAGGAAAGAAAAATGAATGAAGACGTTAGTTTGGAAACTAGAGTGGTTAAGAGAACTCAGTTAGCGTGGCGGTTTAGTTAAAGAAGCGACAACTGATCTTACTGGTAAAGTGGGTATGTTGGGTATGGGGTTTGAAAGTAATCGCGTGCCTTTAGATTTTGTAACCATTTTACTTGCGGGTCAGGAATTTAGTTCTTATCACTTGTTGCTTGTTGATGAGTTCTTGCGTTTTAATGGTGAATCTGAGGGAGATGTTGTTGAGGGGGTAGAGAAGACTAAGTCTGTGCTTTCTGCGCTGATGGATATCTATGGCGTGCATGCTAATGTTTTGGTTAGTTCAGATTTTATGTGTGGGTCTGAATATGCTGGTATGCATGTTGAAAATGAACGAGCAGTTTTTGGTTCTGATTTGGCAGAGAAGCTAAGATTAACTGTGCCTGAACGATTCAGGAATCATCCCGATGCTTTGAAGTATGCTATAAATGAGATAACTTGTGTAGATTATTTGCGCGATAATTTTGATATACAGGTTAAACTTGGTCCTAACAAAGAGCGCATCTATGATGAAGTGATGCATGAATTGGCTATTGATGTTGGTTTCGGTTATTTGATGGATGCGTTTGCATTTGGAACGCGGTATGTGGAGCGGGTTGTACATTATTTGTCTTCTAATACTGCTGGCGGTGTTAGGTTGTTGTTGAGCGATCATCCTCGCAGAACTCGAGATAAATTGTATCAAGGTCCGGTTCAGGCGTTGAGGGCTTATGCAAAAGTTGCATCTGTTGCGGGAAAGGTGTTGGGTCAGGATTCTCTCGAAGATGATGAGATCGATGGTTTGATTGGTAAAAAACTAAAGAAAGCAACGGTGCGTTTGGTTATGCAAAATATTGTTGAACCCTATAAGGGGGTGATGCAAGATGACTAAACGTGTTGGTGTTTTGGGGGGTATAGGTCCCGAGGCGACAAGTGAATTTTATTCTAAGCTCATTGATCGTCTTCAGAAACGAGGTTATGTGAAGAGTAATGCGGATTTTCCGCATCTCTTTATCAATAGTGTACCTGCGCCTGAGTTGATACGTGATGAGATTAGTAATGATGATCTTGCGATGTATTGTGATGGGGTTAAGGAGCTGGACAAAATTGGAGTGGATTTTATTGTGATGGTTTGTAATACGATACATTTGTTTCGAGAAGAACTTCAATCTTTGGTTAGTACTCCAATTGTGGATCTAAAATCCTTTCTTAAGGAACAGTTAGATGGAAAGAAGATAAAATCTACCTTAATAATTGGAACGCCGCAAACAGTTCGTAAAGGTTTGTATGCTTTTGATGATGTTGTTGGTTTTGTTCCTTCAGATTCTGAGTTGAAGATGCTGTCAGATGCTGTGTTTAATTTTAATATGGCTTGTGATAAAGATGAGCAAACTCGTGTTGTGAAGAGTATCTGTGAGAAGTATTTGGCAGATGGTGCATCTACTGTAATCTTGGGATGTACTGAGCTTGCTTTAATGCTTGATAATACGAATATTCCTACAATTAATACGGTGGATGTTCTTGTGGAGGCTGTTATTAGTAAGATTATTAAATGATTTGTAGGATTCTAGCTTTATGGTTAAAGGTAAATGTCCTTATTTTGGTAGGTGCGGTGGATGTACTGCTCAGCATGTGGATTACGCTGATCAGTTGGAGAACAAAAAGAAACAGTTAGTGCAGGCTATACACTTTGAAGATGTTAAGGCGTTTTCAGGTCTTGAGTATGCTTATAGAAATAGAATGGATTTTGTTTTTCATAAAACTGGGGTAGGGTTGAGGCAAAGAGGTAAATGGGATAGGATAGTTGACATTGAAACTTGTGCAATAGCTAATGCTGAATTGAATATTTTATTAAAAGAGGTTAGAGACTTCTTTACAGATGTTGACGCATTTGATGTTAAAAAACATTCTGGTACGTTCAAGTATGCTGTGATTAGAACTCCGCAAAATGATTCTTCAATCTCTTTTGTTTTGAATGAGGATTCTTCACTAATTACTGAAGCTACTGAGAAAATCAAAGAATTTGCAAAGAAAAGTTCGGTGAATAACATTGTAGTAACATATGCGCCTTCTAAAAGTGATGTTAGTGTTTCTGGAAAGTTTCATGTTGTTAAAGGTAAAGATATGTTGCATGAGAATTATTTAGGAAAAGAGTTTATCTATTCTGTGCAAGGCTTTTTTCAGAATAATCATGAGATGGCTGAGAATATGAAAAAGTATGTTTATGATTTGCTTGCTAAATATGATACTTCTGATGTACATTTATTGGATCTTTATGGTGGTGTGGGTTCTTTTGGTGTGTTGAATGCAGATTTGTTTAATGGCGTTACGGTTGTGGAAAGTGTTAAAGAGTGTATTGATGCTGCTGAGATTAATCTTAAGGAAAATAATGTTACAAATGGTTCTGCTGTTGTGATGGATGCGAAGAATTTGCGTAAGTTAGATGTTCCTTCTCCTTTGTTTGTTATTACTGATCCACCTAGAAGTGGAATGCATTTGAAAACTATTGCACAATTGAATGAGTTGAATCCTAAAGTTATAATTTATGTTTCTTGTAATGTTGCTCAATTGGCTAAGGAGTTAGATCAGTTCTTTAAGCATAAAGTGGTGAGTGCTGCCATGTTTGATTTATTTCCTCAAACCCCTCATAGTGAGGCGGTTGTTGAGTTGGTTTTTGATGAAAAGGATTAAATAGTACTTTTTCTCGATTATATGCATGAGTTGGTTAATATTTGCTCTTTTGACTGCGTTGTTAACTGCAGGCTCTGCGTTGATTCAGAAGAAAACTTTGTTGAAGGCGCACGCTATGGAGTTTTCCGCTACTTTAGCTGTAGTTAATCTTCTTGTTTGTTTACCGTTGTTGTTGGTTATTGATTATAGTGCGTTACAATTTGAAGCAATTGCTATTTTATTTTTTGGTGCGATTCTTGGCTCAATGGCTTTCTTGCTTGTTGCAAAAAGTACAAGGCATATGGAGCTAAGCGTGTCTTCTCCTTTGTTGGTTTTAGGTCCGGGGATAACTGCTTTGTTTGCATTCATTTTCTTAGGTGAGGCATTAACGGGTCTGCAAATAGGTGGGATTGGTTTGTTGATTGTTGGATCTTATGTTTTGGAAACAAAAAGAGCGCATGGTTTGTTAGAACCTTTGAGGCAGTTTAAGAAATCTAAATATATTCATTATATTCTATTGGCGCTGTTGTTCTATGCGGTTTGTAGTACTGTAGATAGGTTTATTATGGTTGAGTTTAAGATGGATCCATTGGCATATATTGCTTTTGTGCATATTTTTCTTTCGATACACTTTATTATCATGATGACTTTGTTTCATGATGGTGTTAAAGGGGTAAAGAACGGGATGAAAAAATATGGTTGGTGGATTCTTTTGGTTGCTGTATTGACTGTTGGTTATAGATTGTCTCAAATTGTTGCTGTTAGTATGGCGTATGTTGGTCTGGTTGTTGCTATTAAAAGAATGGCTGCGTTGTTTGTGACAATAATTGGTGGTGAACTGTTTCATGAAAAGAATTTGTTTAGGAAAGCAGCCGCTTGTTTGATTATGGTCGCAGGCGCTTTCCTAATTGTGATTTAGAGCATTACTACTCCTTTTTCTTCAAATTCTCTCTCAACCTCTTTTGGCCAGACGCTAGAATGTACTTCTCCGATGTGTGCTTTGTGGAGTAATAACATGCATAGCCTTGATTGACCAATTCCTCCTCCGATCGTTAATGGTGTTGTTTCTTCTAGTATTCCTTTATGGAACTCTAGTTCTTTTCGTTCTCCTAATCCTACTAGTTCTAGCTGTTTGATTAGTGCATCCTTGTCAACTCGGATACCCATTGAAGATAGTTCTATTTCTTTTTTTCTTGTGTCGTCCCACACAATTATATCTCCGCAGAGGTGCCAGTCGTCATAGTCTGCTGCTCTTAAGTCGTGAGGTTCTCCGCATTTTAGTGCGTGACCTATTCCTATTAAGAATAATGCTTTATGCTCTTTTGCAGCTTCATATTCTCTCTCTTTTGGTGTTAATTTGGGATATTTTTCTTCAAGTTCTTCTGTGTGTATGAACTTGATGTCCTTTGGTAATCTTTTTTCTAATTTAGGAAATTCTGTTGATACGATTTCTTCAGTTTCTAATAGTGCTTCGTAAATTTTCTTTACTGTATCTTTTAGAAATTCTCTGTGTCTTTCTTTTTTCTCAATCACTCTTTCCCAATCCCATTGATCTACATAGATGCTGTGTATTGGACTTAGCTCTTCATCTTTTCTTATTGCATCCATATCTGTGTAGATTCCAGTTCCATGTTTGAATTTGTGCTTGCCTAATGTGTGTCTTTTCCATTTTGCTAGGCTATGGACAACCTCAACCGTCTCTTTTGTATGTTTTATGTCGAAACTAACTGGAATTTGTGTTCCTGCCAGATCATCTTGCAATCCTTTATCAGTTCTAATAAATCTTGGTGCGGATACTCTATGTAGGCTTAGTTTTTCAGCTAACTTTTTCTCAAAAGTATCTTTGGCAAGCTTGATTGCTTTGTGTGTTTCCAGATAACCTAATTTTGTTTTGTATTCTTTTGGTATGTGTTTCATTTTAATCACTCCTCTACTTTGGTATTGATTCTGGTCTGTACTTTTCAATCAATTCCACGATTGTTCTTTCGTATTCTGCAGGTCTTCTTTCTATTCCTATTGCTTCTAATTCTCTCCATAGTCGGCTTGCTCCCATTGCGTATTCGCCTATGTCATCTACTCTAAGGTATTTCGAATCTACTCGATCACCTGTTTCTATTGTTTCTCCTATTCTTATCCACATACCTCCTACGACGTCTTCAAGTTCTTCGTCTGCTTTTTCTACTGCCCCTCCTAGTGATGTTTCATCTCTTTTGATTATACTTCCATCACCATCTACGAGTCCCCATCTGAATGTTGGGTATTCTCTTTTGTCTTTCTCTAAACTTACGCATAGTCCATATCTTGTCATTTTAATCACTCCTTGTCTTTTTTGTTGATACTATGATGTGTTGATGCTTTATATTGCTATTCTGATTATTGTGGGGTTTATTGCTAAAATTAGATAGTTTTATATACTATCTGGAACATATGTTCCACTATGGTTTACGATATGGATGCTAAGGATCTGGCTATATTGGATGTGTTGAGAGAAAACGGGGATTATACTACTAGACAGATTGCTAAGAAAACTTTGTTGCCTCCTACTACGATACATAATAGAATTAGGAAATTAAAATCTGAAGGAATTATTCGTAAATTTACTGTGGATGTTGATCCTGCTAAAGTTGGTAAAGGTTTTTTATCTTATATTCTTGTTTCTGTTAATCTTGGTGTGTTGAAGCGGCAGAAAAAGACTCAGTATGATATTGCTGAAGAGTTGCGTAAATTCTATTTTGTTGAGCGGGTAGATATTGTTTCGGGTGGTACAGATATTGTTGCAGTTGTTAGGGTTAAGGATGTTTCTGAGTTTGATGAAATACTTTTGGGTAAATTGCAATTAGTTGAAGGTGTTGAGAAAACTCAATCTTTGATTGCGATCCATAGTAGGGATGTTAAGAAGCGTAAATAATTATTATTCTAATATTGTTTTTGGTAGTGTGTTTTTTAAGAACTTTTCTGTGTATATTTGTAGTTCGTATTCTGCGAAATCATCTCCTAGTAGTTTCTCTAGTGCTGATATTCTTTCAATTAGTGTTTTGTATGATGATGCGTATGCGGTCAGTTCTATATTCCATTTGCCCATAGTTCTTCGTGTTTTACCGAATTTCGCTGTACTGTAGAGGAAAGAATGGAGTTTGTTGAGATGATTCTCAATATTATTGAGTCTTATTAGTAGAACGCAGTAGAAATTCTGTCCTGTCTTTTCTATGTTTATTTTACTGATTAGTCCTTTTAGAAAATGACTTTCTTTGAATCTTATAATCTTTTGTCTTACTGCTTCGATAGAGACTCCTGATTCTGTTGCTAATTGGAGTAGTGGTGCTGTTGGGTCTTTTGATAATGATTTTAACAGTTCTTTGTCTTCTTTGTTTAATTTTAATATGCTTTCCGGTGTGTTGGTTACATTGCTATTTGTTAATGTTGTGTGTGGTTCGATCTTGAGGAACTCTCTATTAACTAATATCTCTTTTTTCATTAAGTGGTCTCCGCACTTTTTTTCTATTTTATCTATTGTTCTTTGCAATTCTTGTATGTCTTTTACTACTATTGCAATTCTTAGATTGTAGTTTGGAAACAATTCCGAAAACCATCTTGCATTTGGTAGTGCTTTTATGTACTCGGTTAGTTCTTTCTTAATTATTAAATATCTATGTAGTTTCAAGTAAATAATATATTCTGAATAACCTAGCGCACTGTAATCTAAGATTACTTCGTTTCCTTTGATCACCTTATCTTTTTCTAATTTTTTTCTATGGTATTCTACTATGTGTCTTGGTTTGTTTAGTTTCTTCGCTAATTTAGAAGATGATATTCTACAGTCTTGGGTCAAATACTCTAGTATGTCTGAATCTAATTTGTCCATTTTTATTAAATATTCTTTTATCTTTATATATTTTGTTGAAAATCTAATAAAATTCTTTAATAAGTTACTTATATGTCTGTTCTTTTAATGGTGTAATTACTATTAAGAGGTTACAAAATGGCTAGAATTTTATTTGATAGAATTAAAACAGTTGAATTGGTGAAAAGTGCTTCGGTTCATTATCCTGAGAATTTACAAAAAGCGCTTGCTTGTCTTTACACTGAAAAAGGATATAGTGCTGCGCCTAAGTCTTCTGCTGAAGCTAAAGCTGCAGGCGTTAAGACTTTTAATGGCGGCGTTGTTGCATTAGTGGATCTTCGATCGGTTGGTGTTGATGGTGGTGATGTTATTTTTGGTGACTTGGTTGAGTCAAGATATCTTGCAGGTCAAGCGATGAGGGATTATGTTGAAGCTAATCCTGGAATGATTGAAGATGACCTTTTAAGATTGAGTCCTAAACATCTTCATGTTTCTTTGATTGCGCCGGTTAAAGTTGGTGGTGAGTATTTCTTACTTAGTCAGATTAAAGGTGATGCGTTAGGTGAAGGTCAAATTCATACTGGTTTAATTGCTGGTATGGTCGATGCCAAATATTACGGTCATGATAATCCTTTGGTTGCTGCTCTTAGACAAGAGACTTCTGAAGAACTTGGACTGAATTTGGATGACTTGGGTGCAACTTCTGCTGTCTTTCTGATGGATGAAAGTGAATTAGGTTATCTTAACTTTGCTCATGTTGCAAGACGAGTTTCTATGGATTCTGTTTTGGAGTCTTATGATGCTAGTGTGCGAGATAAGTTGGGTGGAGATGAAAAGTTAGAAGTTAATGGCGTTTCATTGCTTCCAGTTGCTGGTGTTGCTTTAGTTCCTTTGGAGGGTGCTCATGGTGTTAGAGCTGTGAAGTGCTATACGCCTTCTGAAAGTGGTTTAGTTTCTGTTGTTGAAGACAGAGAAGTTAGACCTTACACTGCTGCTACTATTGAATATTTGCAGAAACCTGGGAACATTAACTTCTTGCTTGAGAAAGCGGGATTTTAATTTTTTCTTTTTTTAAAATGGTTAAGGTATTAGAATGTTTTTCAGAAAGTAAGAAGGGTGACTCTTCGGGTGGTGAAGATCGATTAGTTTTAGGTCCGAGATATTTTGGTGTTGTTGATGGTGCTACTGATAAAAGTGGTTTGAATTGGGGCACTGTTGAAAGTCCTAAAACTGGTGGTGGCGCTTTAGCTGATATTATTGTCGGTGCTCTTAGTAATCTATTTGATGCTGATTTTCAAAATTCTTTATTGACTATTAATTCTGATATTAGATCTCTTGCTGAATTGAAAGGCATTGATCTTGGTGAAGTTAATAATAGGCCTTCTGCTACTTTGGCTGTTTATGATTCTAAGCAACATAAAGTTTATAGTTTTCCTGATTGTGGATTTGCTTTTGTCTTACCTGATTGCAGATTTGAAGTTCACTATCAAGACAAATTGGTTGATAGGTTTACGTCTGGTTTGAGGTCTGAAAAGATTGCTGAGATTTATTCTAATGGTCGCGATCCTTTTGTAGGTGATCGTGATATGGGTCGTGAATTTATTCTTTCTGCTCTTGAACGTCAAGGTGAGTTGCAAAATCTTCAAGGTGCTATGGCTAAAGGAGTTGAGTGGGAGTTTGGTACTTGGGTTGATGACTTGGCTTATTGGACTATTGATGGTTTTAAAACTTGTGAGTCTGTAACTAATGTTTCTTCTGAGGTTGAGCAAATTGTTTTTGCTAGTGATGGTTTTAAGATCATTCGTCCAGATTTGGAAGAAACTTTGGCGTTGCACAATTTAATGATGGTTGCAGATCCTATGTGTACTGGTTTGTTAAAGTCTACTAAGGGGATTGTTCCTGGTAATAAACATTATGATGATGTTTCTTATTTGAGAATCGGATTTTAGATATTCTTGAAAGGGTTTCGCGGATAGTTTTCAACTTCGGTTGCGTATTGGTATTCTTTTATTACTGAGAAATAATCTTTTGTTATTTCTCTCATCACTTTATGGAATTCTTGTGCATCTTTTGTTGATATGCTGAGTTCAAAATCCCATGCTCCAATTACTGAGACGACGACGAAGACATTGGGGTGTTGCAGGCAGTAATTGATCAATGATTGTGTTTTTGTTTTGTTTGCCAGATGTAATTTGAATAAAACATGATTGTATTGGTGGCCGATAGCTCTGGAGTTTATGAAACAACAGTATCTTCGGATTACTTCTTCTTTTTCCAATCGTCTGATTCTTTCGGAAGTTGCGTTTGCAGATAAACCGATTTGTTTTGCGATTTCTATTGTTGGTGTTCTTGAGTTGTTTTCCAGTGCTTTTAGAATCTTGAAGTCTTTCTCATCGAGTACTTTGGGTTTGTCATCTTCAAATCTGTAGTGGGGCAATTTTTCTGGTTTGTATTCTGGATAAAGATAGGTTGCTGGTTGTACTGAATGGTGTGTTGAGAGTACAATTTCTTTTGCTGCGATGTATTGTCCATATTTTTCTAACCAGTGAGATAAGGTATTTTGTAGTTCTACACTATTTCTTGCACTTAGTCGCATTATTATGTCCCATGGTCCGTTATAAAATCCGATCCATTGTACTGGTTGTTCTTCTTTGAGAAATTCAAATATTTCTTTTTCTTTTTCTGGTGTTACATTTTCGAGCTTTAGATATATTCTGTATGTTAATATTCCTAACTTTCCAAAATCTACTAACACAAAGGGTCGCGTAGTGATTTTATTGTTTAGAATTCGTTTTAGTCTGTAGTTTGTAACTTCTTTAGATAGTCCTACATTCTTTGCAATTTGTGATATCGGCTGTCTTGCGTCTAGTTCTAGCTCTCGTATTATCTTGAGGTCTTTAACGTCTAATTTGTGCATCTTGTTTATTATATTCCTGTTTTGTTTAAAAATCTTGTTATTTTGAGTAAAAAATCGGTAAATGGTTTTATTATATGGTTTGCCTATTAGTCACTGTAGAGTAAATATTTGGCGGTGAATTAAATGTTAGGTGGAAAATACAAACTTGTGGGACTTATTGCTGCGGCGGCAATAGCTTCGTTTTCAACTGCTGCTGTGGGCTATTATGTTTATGATGCTAAAATTTCCGCATTAGAATCACAACTAGAGCATTGTGGTGCGGATCGAACTGGTTGCAGCGTGTCTATTGATCTTTATGATGGTTCCGCGTTAGTTATCGATTGTGATGAGCGTACTGTTGATTCGTGTGACATAGACAGATGTTCTTCGTTGGGTTCGATTGAGGATTATTTTTTGAAGAGTAACTAAAAAGGAGGTTGGAAAAAATGAAAAAGATTATTGTAGCGGTAGCTTTGTTGGTTATTTTACTAACCGGTTGTGGTAGTCAAGTAACTGGTGAAGTTGTAAAAGAAGATGTGATTAAGATTGGTTTTATTAGTCCAATGACTGGAAGTGCAGCAACTTATGGTTTGCCTGCTGCTAAAGCAGCGATTATGGCTGCTGAGCAAATTAATGCTGAAGGCGGCATATTAGGTAAACAGATTGAGTTGATAGTGGAAGATGGTGCATGTAACGCGAAGCTTGCAACAAACGCGGCCAATAAATTAATACATATGGATGATGTTAACGTGATACTTGGTGGGCACTGTAGTACTGAAAGTTTGGCTATTGCACCTATTGTAAATGAAAATAAAGTTTTGCAGTTTGCATCAATAACTTCCTCAAAGGATTTTACTAACTCTGGAGATTACAGTTTTAGAAATATGCCTTCAAGTGATTACTATGCGTTTAGATTAGCAGAATATGCTTATAATGTTAAAGACGTTAGAAAGGTTGCTGTTGTTTATGAGCAATTAGACTTTCCAATGTCTGTGTATCTGTCTTTTGCAAAAAGTTTTGAAGAACTTGGCGGAGAAATTGTGACTGTGCAAGCGTATTATTCGGATGAAACTGATTTTAGATCAAGATTGTTGAAGGTGAGTGAGAGTGGCGCGGACGCGATACTTTTTTCATCTCATGGTGAAGATGATGCAATCTTATATTATAGGCAATTGGCTGAGTTGGGGATGTTAGATGAGTATGAGCTTATAGCTAATGTTGTTGGTGCAAACCAAAAAGTTTTTGATGAAACTAATGGATTGTCTGCAGGTGCATTTACTGTGGGGCCGTATGTTGATCCTGCAAGATGGCAAACTGCTAAAATGCTTCAAGAATTTAATACAATGTATGGACAGAATCCACAAACTGATTACTTTTTTGTGGCTAGTTCTTATGATGCTTTGTATTTGATTAAAGATGCAATCGAAAGTTGTAGTGGCGATGAAGTAGAGTGTCTTAAGGACTTTCTTTACTCTGTTGAACACTGGGAAGGTGCTGCGGGTACTGTTAGCTTTGATGAGAATGGTGATGTTTTGTCATCGTTAGGACTGCACTACTTTGACTCTGAAGGTGAAGAGATCTGGAAACAGATCTAATTTTTTCTTTTTTTTCTTAATTACATAAAATCTGTTAGTTTCTGGCATCTTTTAACAACTGTTGATTCTATGTGATCTTGATCTCTATATTTTAAAGGCATCATTTGATTCATGAGTTTAACATTTCTTCTTTCTTTGATATATTGGGAGTTGTAGTAGTCTTCCCATAGATTTTCTTCTAAATCTAAGTCTGCGAGGAGATCATTAAGTGGTAGTTTCGTCTCTAATTGCTTGATTGTATCATTCATGTTGGCTTTTACTATTTGCATTTGGCCTTCGGTGTTAATAACATACGTTTTGTCTTTGTATTGTATTGCTATATGGAATATCGGAAATCGTTTGTGGAAAAAACTAAGAAGCATGTCAACAACTTTGTGTTCTAATTCTGTTTTGCAGTATAGTATGCCGTGCTTTGAGAATTCTAAGCGTATGAAGCATCTTTTAAGATGGAAGTACTTGAGTACCCCGCTTTGCATTCTGAATAATTTCTTGGCTTCGGGAGTTGCGTTGTTTTTTACTAGATTATAATCTTGTTGCATGACTGAACTGAGAAGTTCTTGAGAATATTCTTTGTGTCTGTGTGCTACATCGAATAGATCTGCGATTTTTGGATTAATATGTTTCATTTTAGTATGCCATTAATGTTTGTTGTGAATGTCCGTTGATCTTAATGAAAGGTTCTGCTCTCTTGAGTACTATTCCCATAGAATGGAGTTGTATTCTTTTTGTTATTTTTTGTCCTGCGTGTTGTAGCGACATAATTTTCTGTGCACCTTGTGGTCCTATACCTGGGATTCTGATTATGTCTTCGTAGCATGCTTCGTTAATGTCTAGTGGTTTGTCAAACCGTTCTCTTGCAAGATGTACTTTTGGATCGCCTTTTGGTAGATCTCCTCCTGCCATTATGTTTCTGAACTCTCTTAGTTTAATATCGTATTGTCTCATCATGAAATCAACTTGGTAGAGTTTGTGTTCTCTTTGTAATGGGGTTTTGTCTTTGAATTCTAAGGGGGTTTTCTGGATTGGGGTGAAGGCGGAATAGTATGCTCTTTTTAATTTCATATTTTCATATTCCCAGTCTATCATTTTGAGTATTTCATAGTCAGTTTCATCACTTCCTCCAACTACGAGTTGGGTTGTTTGTCCAGCTATGGGGTTTAGATGTTTAATGTATGATTGTCTTCTTAGAATATCTATTTTGTAATCTTTAATATCGCTTATTTCGCTTAGTCTTGAATGATTAGGTGCTTCTAAGTTTATTGATAGTCTATCTGCGGTTTCATTAGCTTGTTTGATTAAGTCTCGATTTGTTCCAGGCAATACTTTGAAATGTACATAGCCTTGGAATTTGTATTTGTTTCTTATTAGATTAATAGCTTCAAGCATGTTTTCTGTAGTTTCATCCGGGTTCTTTACAATTCCTGATGATAGAAATAATCCCTCTACATAATTCTTGACGTAAAGATTCATGAATACTTTTGCAAGTTCTTCAGGTTTGTATTGGGTAGTCTTTTTTCGTTCACAATGTGTTGAGTTCTGACAGTATTTACAATCAAATTTACAACTGTTTGTCATTAATGTCTTGAATAGAGATATGCAGCGACCGTTTTCTGTAAATGAATGGCAAATACCGCATGCAGAGGCGTCTCCTATTCTGTCTTTGGTTGTGACTTTCCTATTTGATGCGGAGCTTGCACATGCATCCCATTTTCCTGCGTCACCTAGAATCTTTACTTTTTCTAATATGTCCATGTAAAATTGAAGGTGTAGATGGTTTAAAAAGCTCACACGGGGTTGTCCAGTGACCAGTGTCTAGAATAAGTTTGGATGTTGAAATGGAATTAATGCGGTAATTATTCCGCTAACATAAAGTTCTTTTCTTGTCATTACTCCGTTTGTAAAAAATCCAATTGCTCCGCCTTTTTGTTTTGTGTTAGATTGTTTAGTGATTTCGTCCATGATAATGCCTAGTTCTTCTCGTTTTTGAAGCCTCTTGATTACTTTATCAGGTAGTAGAAAGTGTGGAGATGTACCTTTTCCTTCTTTTCCATCTTTATTTATGATGTGTACTGCACCGAATGAGAACCACGTTCCACAGATATCTGCAACTCCGCCTTCTATGCCTACAAAAAAGTCTGCATCGGGTTGTAGTTTTTTTAATTCTAAAGCTCTGTTTCTTGCGCCTTCAAATGTTTCTTTGTTTAACGGTTGATCAGGAACGTTAGATTCAACGCTAATTCCTTCTACTTCTATATTTTCGTATAGTTTAGCGAATGCTTCCTTAACAGAATCAATCTTTACAGGATTTTTAGAACCTACAAGTATTTTCATGTTGTTAGGTTTTGTAATATTGTTTATATGTGTTTTTGTTAGATAGAACGAGTAATTCTTAATAAATAGAAAAAAGAAAAGAAAAAAAGACTTAATTACAAGTCTTTAGCCATAACAGTTTTTCTGCCGTTAGCGTCTGCTCTTTCGCAAGCAACTTTTACAAGCCAGTTTGCAACGTTATTTAGAGCTT
>Ga0233431_1002029_pt1 | contig 30544 bp, 28 predicted proteins | sample SI_118_April2016_FD_179867 | JGI IMG/M metagenome (GOLD analysis project Ga0233431, IMG submission 179867) | Seawater microbial communities from Saanich Inlet, British Columbia, Canada - SI_118_April2016_200_MG | ecosystem: Environmental > Aquatic > Marine > Inlet | place: Canada: British...
TAGCGGGCGCGAATTGGAGGGTTAAACAAAGCCGTGCTGGTAGGCAGTTTGGAGCCAAGAAAAAAAATTGAGTTTTTTTAATGGAGAGGTGTTTTTTCTCTTGACTAGCCCTTTAATGGATGACCCCGTGCTCTCAGGAACATTGCCCCGTTTAGAACCTCCTTAATCAATTGAATGCTGGATTTTTTTTTGGTTTGGATGTATCCTTTTTAAGTGAGAGGATTCCCCTTTAAGATATTGGTGTCAACCTGGTCCGATTTTGATATCGCGAGGCTGGATGTGAAAAAAGGAGCTGAATACTGGTTTGATATCGCTGAATATGATCTAGAGACGGCACGGGTCATGTTGCAGGGAAAACGGTTTTTGTACGTGGGATTTATGTGTCACCAGGTTATTGAAAAGGCCTTCTAAGGGTATTATGCCTCCAAATATGATGCTAACCCGCCCTTTACGCACAACTTAAGATACGTTGCTCAGAAAGGGGGGCTACTCGAAAAAATGGATGAAAACCAGAAGCGTTTTGTAGAATTGCTTGGCCCCCTGAATATTGAAGCGAGATATCCAACCTACAAAGAAAAAATTCTAAAATCTCTCACAGGGGAAAGGTGCAGGGATATTTTGATGAAGACAGAGGAATTGTTTTCATGGACAAAAGGAAGGTTTTAGAAATTGTAAAGGACTATGCGGAAGTGGTGAGGGAGAATTTTCCGGTTAGAAAAATCATACTCTATGGGTCCCATGCCAGGGAAACCGCTTTGGCAGACAGCGATATAGATGTGGCTGTTGTTCTGGATCGGGTGGAGGAGGATTATCTTTCAACCGGAGCCATGTTGTTTACGTTGAGCCGGGATATTGATTTGAGAATAGAACCTGTTCTGTTGGAAGCGGGGAAGGATATGAGCGGATTCCTGGAGGAGATTAACAAAACCGGCGAAATTGTATATAGTGCTGATGAAAATGAGAAAACTGCGGCAGGCGTGAAGGCAAACTGAACTGAGCTTTTCACTTCGGCCCTCCGAGCACCTTCGTTATACCGCCTCACATTACCTGCCCAATGTTAACCGAGTATTTTTCCTTGTTGCAACTGTTTTAAGTCTACACTGCCTCAAGTATTGAACATTCAATTCCCTTACATTTGAATTCCTCCGCCGTTTTCCCGGTAAAAAACCGGGTTTTTTGCCATGAAAACGGTTTTCTTTTTGAACATCCGTTCCCCATAGCCGTAACACAAGGCATGGACGTTCCTTTTGCGAAATGGGGACGATGTAACGTACGACCCAGAAGGAAGGAGGAAAAGCCATGCCGGCTCAATTACAGGAAGCACTCAAGCACGCGGTTGGGGATCAAACATTTCCCAAAGGGGAAAAGGCTGCGAAGGAAGATACGTTCTTTTCCATGGACGATCTCGTGCCGGTGAAAAAGGACGCGGCAAAGCGGAGCCTGAAGCGGGTTCTTTCAGAGATGGAAGAACTGATCCGCGAAAAGAAATGGGAAGACGCGGTGGCACTCTTTTATCCCGTGGAGGAGAAGCAGCCTGAGCTATCGGCCAACGGCATGGAAATTCCGGTGCGGGCCAAGACGGCTTTTGCCCTGGGGCAGTTGCAGCGCTTTGACCATGCCATCGCCGAACTGACCTTGTGCATCAAAGGGGAACCTGACAATTTTTACCATCACAGTTCCCTCGCATATACGGCTTATAACTCTCTTTTTGCGGCCCAGAACCGGGATGTTTTCCTGAGCGGAAAGGTCCGGTCCGAGCGTGTGGAACTGGCGCACCGGCATTTCAGGAGGGCCCAGGTGTTGCGGCCCACCGGGGTTACCAACTTTTACCGGGAAGGGATGCTGTATCAGAAGATTGAGGGAAAATCCGTAAAGGCCCTGCCGCTCTTTCAAACGGCGGTAGCCTGCTGGGACAATCTCTCCAGGGAGGAACGAAAGGCCAGGCACCAGGAACGGAAGAACTTCGTCAAAGCCCTTTACCGGCTTTCTGGCGTTCTCCTGGAGCGAGGGGATTCGAGCGGCGCATTAAAAAACATAACCCGGGTTCTGTCTGAAGATGAAAAAAGCGGATATCTCTCCCTGGTGTTCAAGTATTTCGCCCTGGGAAAAATCCACTTTCACCTGAACCGGTTTGACAAAGCCAGGGATGCGCTCCTGTTCGCACTTCAGAGCGGAACCGGGGGCAACCACGATTTTGTGCATGAACTGCTCTCCCGCACCTATCTGGCCATGGGGAATCCCCAGCGCGCACTGGAAGTGATCCTCAAAATCCCTGAAAGGCGGCGCAGGCCTTACTGCCGGTGGACTGAGGCGGATGTGTTGTGCGCCCTGAAACGGTATGGCCAGGCCAGGGCCGCTCTGCTCAAGAGCGGCGAACGGGATACCCGGTCCCGGCATAAGAGCCTCATTCGTCTGGTGAAGATCGCCTATGTGGAAAATCATCTTGAACAGGCCATGGCACATGCCGCCGATGCGGATCGGTTTTTTCAGGAAAAATGGGGCAACCGATTTCTGGAAGGAATCTTCTGGCAGGGGGTGTGCGCCTATCGGCTGGGAAGAAAAGGGGCGGCACTGGTGCTGGCACGGGAGTTAAAAGCGCTCAAACCCGATTTTCCCAAACTGAATGTATTGCTGGAGAAGCTTGAAGGGTAATCATTACGGGGAGGCATTTTTTATGAGGAAGGGGGTCAAATCTTTGATTGACCTTTCTTCATAAAGACTCGTATATTTTCCCATATTTTTTTATGGCTGCTTAGCCTTCTTTTCAACCTGCCGATGGCATTGCCACGGAGCTGTAATGGCTCAGATTAAATTCCGCGTCTATAATTTCCAGACGATCGTTGCGAACAGATCGCAAAGGATAGATGGAAGATCACGCGCTTCATTTTCGACACCTCATGTTGAATATTTCGAACACGTCCATTAGAGCGCCATGAGCCCTGAACAATCCTCTCTGGCGGGAAAGACATCCTGCCCGATCCTGCCACGGGTCATGACATGATACCATGCATCTGGGAATTCTATCCTGAGTGGTCTCGACATGATTTGAACGTCGATCAGATCAACACAGATAAGTCAATCAAAGACTTGACCCCATGCACATGCATTTGCAACACAAAAATGAATGTGGTAGGATGCTCAACATTAAAGAGAACGTGTGATTCAGGGTGAAATGTTCCCTGTCAATGGCAGATCCTTATCTCAAGGTCATCTCCAATGGAACATCGTCATATCAACATAAAAGATAACGAATGGGGTGTGGCTATTGTACACTCCATTTGGGAACAGTGGGAGAAACTCCTTGAAGCAGCAGCAAACATTCAGGGACTTTTTCCCGGAAGTGTTATGATTGGCGGCAGTGCTGCTGCGATACATCTCCACCATCGTTATTCTTTTGATGCGGATCATATTCCGTCAAACCTGAAAGAGAATTTGGAGGAATTTCAAAGATAATGCGCCATATACCCATTGGGAGACCTTTACTTGAATCACTGGTAAGAGAGAGAAGGCAGGTTTAAAGAAAATGACCACGCTTGTTACAGGGGCAGCGGGTTTTGTGGGTTCCGCAGTCGCCCGGCGTTTGCTTGATGATGGCCACGATGTCAGGGCGTTGGTACGTCCAACCAGCGATCTTCGCAATCTGGAGAACATTCCCGTTGAAGTGGTGCACGGCGATTTGACGGATCCCCTTTCGGTGAAAAGGGCGGTGGACGGGTGTGAGTTTCTTTTCCATGTGGCGGCGGACTATCGGTTGTGGGTCCCGGACCCGGAAGCCATGTACCGGAACAATGTCCAAGGGACCCGTAATGTGATGTTTGAGGCCCTGCGCAGCGGAATCCGACGGGTTGTTTACACCAGCAGCGTGGCCACCCTGGCCCCTTCTTTCAACGGGAACAGCTGTAACGAGGCGTCCTGCGGCTGTTTGGAAGACATGATCGGTCACTACAAACGGTCAAAATTTCTGGCTGAGGTCCTGGTGCAGCGGCTGGTTCAGGAGTGTGATCTTCCGGCGGTCATCGTCAGCCCTTCCACCCCGGTGGGACCCCGTGACATCAAGCCCACCGCCACGGGACGTATTATTCTGGATGCCATCAGAGGGCGTATCCCGGCCTACGTGGACACGGGGCTCAATATTGTTCACGTCCATGACGTGGCTGAGGGGCACAGACTGGCCTTTGAGCGGGGAAAAATTGGTGAGCGTTATATCCTGGGCGGCAAGAACATGAGCCTCATTGAGATTTTAAATGAGCTGGCAGCTATTGCCGGACATACGCCGCCCCGGTTTCGCATGCCCCATTCAGCGGCTGCCGTTGTGGCCTGCATTTCTGAGGCCTGTTCAAAGATTTCCGGCGGAGGAGAACCGCGCGTGACACGCGACGGTGTGAAAATGGCCAGAAAGCATATGTTTTTTACTTCCAAAAAGGCCAGACAGGACCTTGGTTACCATCCCCGCCCTGTGAAAGAAGGTTTGTCGGATGCGGTAACCTGGTTTCGGCGGAACGGATACTGCGAGTGAGACCTTGGTCTCAGTAGGAGGATTTCATGCCCGAGGGGGAGCGCGGGGAACCGGATCAGAAAGAGCTGAAAGCATTGGCCATGGGCCTTATCGACGAACAGAGTACCGTGACCCTGGCGACCTGTAGAGAGAATGTTGCCTGGGCCGCGCCGGTTTACTATGTTTTTCTCAAATCCGCCTTCTATTTTTTTTCGGATCCTGCATCGCGGCACATCGTCGAAGCCCTGGAAAGCGGTCAGGCTTCCGGAGCGATCCATGGGTCTGCTTCAGGCTGGCAGGAGATTCGGGGCATTCAGATGACAGGATGCATCGAGACACTCTCCATGGGGTTTGAATCCGCCGAGGTTATAAGGATTTACCTTAAAAAGTTTCAATTTACAAAAGCACTTTTTTCGTCCGGGGCCGCGCTCAATCTGGATGCTTTTACAACACGGTTTCGGGTCAAGCTATATAAACTCAAGCCCACCCTCATCTATTATCTTGACAACAGTCTTCGGTTCGGCTTCAGAGAAAAGGTGATGCTCTGAGAACTTTTCCGGAATGTCAAAAAATCCTGTACGTCCTTGAAAGAACGGCCCATAGGTGTTAACATCATAACCCCTGAAATTGTGATAACATAAAGGTTCAATATGAGTTTTTATCCGATTTTTGTTCAGCTTGAAGGAAAAAAAGTGGTGGTGGTGGGCGCGGGCAATGTGGCTCACCGAAAAGTGCGGGCCCTTCTGGAGTGCGGTGCTTCTATCTATCTGGCCGGGAGGGAGTTGGTCTCTGAGCTGGAACAGATGGTTGAAAAAGAAGAGATTCATTTCCTGGGACGTGAATTCAAGGATGAATATCTGGACAATGCTTTTATGATCATTGCGGCCACGGATGATAAGGATTTGAATCACCGGATCAGCACATGTGCAAGGGAAAAGGGTGTTTGGGTCAATGCGGTCGATCAGCCCCCTGATTGTGATTTCATTGTGCCCTCCATCCTCAAGCGGGGGGATCTTCAGATCGCCATTTCCACTTCCGGAAAAAGCCCTGCGCTGGCCAGGAAAATCCGGAAAGGTCTTGAGACGCAGTTCGGTCAGGAATACGAGACATTTCTGGCCATGATGGGTCGTCTGCGAAAAGAGGTATTGTCCCTGGGACTTCCCCAGGAAGAAAACAGCCGGATTTTCCAGAAAATTGTTGATGCGGATCTCCTGGAAAACTTTTCTGACGGTTTTCCCAAGAGGCTGGAGAAATATCTGAAAAACATCCTTCCGGAACAGGTGAACCTCAAAAATTTATGGAAGCCATAACGTCCATCTGGTTTATACTGGCCCTTTGTTTCGAACTTATCGCGACAGCCGGGTTTATTGTTTTCATTGTCAGGCAGCAGAAATGGGTGTTCAAAGTTTCCTACTGGCTACTTGCGGCAGGGTTTGGTTTTCATACCATTTTTCTGGGTTGCCGGTACTATTCTCTGGGGGTGGCGCCGGTACTCGATCTCAAGAGTGCGCTTTCATTCTTTTCCTGGTCCATTATCGGCGTATATCTTGTCATTCAGGCACGCTTTAAATTGCGAGTGCTGGGGTCCTTTGTGGCGCCGCTGGCGGCTTTTTTCATGACCATTTCAACGGCGGTTCCGGTGACCCAAACCCCTGTCAAGCCCATTTTCAAGAGCCTCTGGTTGACCTTGCATGTGGGGACCGTGTTTGTGGGTAATGCACTTCTGGCCATCTCTTGCCTTGCCGCCATCATGTATCTGATCCAGGAGCGTCAGATCAAACGAAAGCGCTTCGGCACATTTTACGGGCGGCTGCCGTCTCTTGCCACCCTGGATAACATTAATTATTATGCGATTCTCTACGGATTTCCCTTCCTGACCCTGGGCATGATTTCCGGCTCCATCTATGCCCACTTTGCCCTGGGCATCTATTGGCAGTGGGACCCCAAAGAGGTATGGTCCCTCATATGCTGGTTGTTCTATGCGGCCCTGATTCATGAACGGCTGGTTGTGGGCTGGCAGGGCCGAAAAGCGGCGATCATGAGTATCATCTGTTTCTCCCTGTTGATCTTCACTTTTCTGGGTGTCAGCCTCCTCATGGGCGGATATCACAGTTTCGGCAATATGGGGGGGCGCTGAAAAAGTATGCCTAAAATTATCAACATCGGGATGAATCACGAAACCGCGCCCATCGCATTAAGGGAATGCCTGGCGGTGGAATCCCGGAATGTACAAAAGGCGCTCGGGCTCATGAGAAGTCTGGATGTGGTCCGCGAGGGGTTTTTTCTGTCCACATGTAATCGAGTGGAGGCCCTGATTGTTGCAGAAGAGACCCGGGAAGCCAAACGGGCTGTCGTTTCTCTGTTGAGCAAAATCGGCAATATCCCGGTGGATGATTTTTCGTCATGCCTTTACACCTATGAAAACATGGATGCGGTGGCGCATATTTTCAGCGTGGCCTCCAGTCTGGATTCCATGGTCATCGGAGAACCCCAGATTCTGGGGCAGATCAAGGAGGCCTATTTGCAGTCCACCCGGGAAAAGATGTCGGGTGTCATATTGAACCGGCTCATGCACAAGGCGTTTCATGTGGCCAAACGGGTGAGATCCGAGACGGATATCTGCGGTGCTGCCGTTTCCATCAGCTATGCCGCAGTTGAGCTGGCGCGAAAAATTTTTCATGTCCTTGAGGGCAAAAAAGTGTTGCTGATCGGGGCCGGGGAAATGGCGGAGCTGGCAGCCCGGCACCTTTTGACCAACGGGGTCAGTTCCATGACGGTTGTCAACCGAACTTTTGAGCGGGCCGTGGAAGTGGCGGAGCGGTTCCGTGCATCCCCGGTCTCATTTGACGAGATTCAGGACCAGCTTCTGAAAGCAGACATCGTCGTGTCTTCCACCGCTGCTTCGGAGTGCATTATCACCCGGGAAATGGTCAAAAAGGTGCTCAGAAAAAGGCGGAATCGCCCTCTCTTTCTGATCGACATTGCAGTGCCAAGGGATGTGCAGCCGGAAGTCAATAAGTTGAACAACGTTTACCTCTATGATATCGATGACCTGAAAGGGGTCATTGAAATCAACAAGGCCCAGCGCCAGGAGGCAGCAATCAAAGCACAACGTATTGTTCAGGACGAGGTGGTGAAATTTGGAAAATGGTTAGAAACCCTTGCCGTGGTTCCCACCATCGTTTCATTGAGAAACAAGGCTGACAGCATCATTAAGGCGGAATTCGGTAAGAGTCGTTCAGCCCTGGATCAGCTTGCGCCCGCGCATCGACAGGCGGTTGAGGTTTTGATTCGATCCATTGTCGAAAAAGTGCTCAACGACCCCATTTTGTTCTTGAAAGGAAAAGCGGGCCGGTCTACGCTGAACGATTATCTGGATATGACAAAAAAACTTTTTTCACTGGATGAGGGCGACGAATCCAGCCGGACGAAAACCATCACGGGCAATAAACCATGTTGACCGGAGTCCGGGATTCTTTTGTCCCCTGAGGAGAAGCGGATGAATATTGATCGAATGCTTAAAACTGTGAAAGGGCATCCCGATAGTTCAAAAATGGGAATGATTGCCTCCCATCTGGGGCTTGTGAGGGAGACCTCCCTGAACGGAGATCTGGTAAAAAGTATCCACGTTCGTTTTGATCGCGAGGCCATAGAAGCCATTATCAAAGACGCCAAAAAAATGCCGGGTATTATTGAAGTCCTGGTTGATACCTGTGACGGGCAGTTGAATGTGGGAGACGAAATCATGGCCGTGGTGGTGGGCGGGGATATTCGGGATCATGTTTTCCCGGCGTTGATAAAGACAGTGGAACGTATCAAAAAGGAAGGTTCACGGAAAAAAGAAGCGTTTTGAAGCGGGGGGCATCTGTTTTATGGGCATGATCGATGTGGGTGAGAAACCGGTGGTGAAGCGTGAGGCGACGGCGGCGGGCCAAATTCGGCTTTCTTCCGGGACGCTTACAAAAATTCGCGAGGGGGAAATCAGGAAAGGGGACCCGTTGCCGGTGGCGGAGGTGGCGGCCATGAACGCGGCGAAACAGACCCATATTCTGATTCCCCATTGCCACCAGATTCCGCTGGATATGGTAAGGGTGACCTTTGAAATGGACTCGGGAGGTATTGAGGCCCGATGTATTGTGCGGTGCCGGGCCCGGACCGGGGTTGAGATGGAAGCCCTGGTGGGTGTCACCATGGCCCTGAACACCATTTGGGATATGGTCAAATACCTGGAAAAGGACGATCAAGGTCAGTATCCGGGAACCATGATTACGGATATCAGGGTGATTAAAAAGGAAAAGGGGTAAAAGAAGGCAAACAGGGGAAAAACCAGATGAAGAAAATCGCTGTTGTGATGTTTATGGGTCTTTGGGTGCTTCTTTCTGTCCACACCTGCTGGGCCGAAAAGGCTTATGTTGTGAACACATCAAAAATAACCTTGCGGGGAGGACCGAGTACGAAAGATAAGATTATCACAATGCTTAAACAGGATTCACCCGTGGAGATCCTTGAGACCCAATCCGGGTGGAGTCACGTTCGTCTCCTGGGAAATGCTTCCCGTAGTTATGAGGGATGGATTGCCACCAGCTTTCTGACCCGTGATGTTCCGTTTAAGGTTCAGGTGGAGGGTTTCAAAGAGGAGAATATTCGTCTCAAACAACGGGCTGAGAACATTGAAAAAGAGTGGACGGCCTCATCCGGTGAAAAAGAACTGATGAGTGAAAAGCTGGGAAAGGCGGAAAAAGGGCTAAAGAGTGTCAAAACGAAATATGAATCTCTAAAAAAAGCGTCCGGCTCTCTACTGGCCCTTCAGGAAACCCACGATAAGACCCTGAAAGCGCTGCAGGAGGCACGCGTGACCCTGGAAACCCTGCAGAAAGAAAATATGGTACTGAAGTCTTCGCAACGAAACCGATGGTTTCTGACAGGTGCGGTTGTGTTGCTGGTGGGGCTTATTTTCGGCCTGGTCATGGGAAGGCAACAGCGGAAAAGGAAATCTTCGTATTATTAAGGGAACTTCCAAAAAATAATATACGCATCCTGTTTGCCCTTTTGCCCGTCTTCTACGTTGTGATAACAGGCACATAGCCCACTATGCACCTGTCATCACGCCTTGAAGACGAACAAAAGTTCTGCACGATATGGGTATATTATTTTCTTCCAGTTCCCTAAGGGAGGAAGGGAGGGGTAAGAAGGATTGGGCTTTGCTGCCAAGGAGATAAAGCGGTTCACGGGAAAAGCCATTCACCATCAGAAAATGATTCGAGACGGGGATCGTGTTCTGGTAGCCGTATCGGGTGGCAAGGATAGCCTGGTTCTTCTGCGGGTTTTGCGTGAAAGGTTGAAAAGAATTCCCATTTCCTATGACATTACGGCCGTCCATGTGGACCCCGGTTTTGGTGGGAATTCCGCCAGGGAAATGGAGGCGTTTTTTTCATCTCACGGGTTCGACTACAGGATCATTGCAAGCGACATCGGCCCAAGAGCGCATGGTCCGGAAAACCGGGAGAACCCCTGCTTTCTCTGTTCGCGAATGAGAAGAAAACTGCTCTTTGAGCTGGCGGATACCCTTCAGTGCAACCGGATCGCCCTGGGTCACCACAAAGACGATATCATCGAAACTCTTTTCTTGAATATTTTCTATGGTGCTTCCATCAGTACCATGCTGCCGGTGCAGGAACTTTTTGGTGGGAAACTGACGATCATCAGGCCCCTTTACCTTTTGGATGAAGATCTCATAAGACGTTATGCCGAAGAAATGGATTTTCCCCGGATTCAATTGGGATGCCCCAGCGCGGGGGCGACCAAACGGGAAGAGATTAAGGACATGCTAAAGAGTTTTTACCGGAAAAGCGGTAAAATCAAAGGAAACATTTTTCACGCCCTGCAGAATGTGAACACGGAGTACCTTTTACAGGGGAACACCAAAAGCCCATAACTTCCGGGAGATATGGTTTCAAAAATGGATACAGCTGAAATACTATCAAGAATTTCGCTTTTTTCATTGATGAAAAAGCGGGATCTTCGCCGTATATCGAAATTGACCCAGCGCCATCGCTATCTGAAGGGGGATGTGATTGTCAGGGAGGGTGCCAGGGACGGGCGGTTGTTTGTCATCGTTTCGGGTGAAGTGACGGTCATAAAGGATCTGGGTGGGCCTTCTGAAGTGTTCTTGAGAGAACTGGGGGATAGCGCCTACTTTGGCGAAATGGCGCTGATTGATGATTACGTCAGGACGGCAAGTGTTGTTGCGCGGGTGGATACCGAGGTGATTTCTCTGGATCAATGGAATTTCAGGGATGAAATCAAAAAATACCCGTCCGTTGCTGTAGAACTGCTGCAGACTTTGAGCCGACGAATCCGGGCAATTGAAAACGCTGATAGTTGATCATCACCACTTTGCAGGGTGAAAAAAGAAGTGATTTAGAAATCGCCCAGGGGCCTTGCGAACGTATATCCCGCCGGGTCTCCCATGAGTTTCTGTCTCGCCTCCGGTTCATTTCCGCCGGCCAGGGAAAAGGGGAGGGACAGTACGTAGAAAACCGCGCCCACTGCTGTAGCGGCAATGCCGAGGGGCCTCATGACGACGAGGTCTCCCATCATGTAGGCAGCCTTATCGTCGTCCAGTGCCTTAATGCGCTCCTGTGCCATGACGGTGTGTCCCTGGCAGAAAAAAAGCGCAAGTGATGCGATCAGAATCACTACTGCAATTTTATGGTATTTCTTCATGACAGCCCCCTCATGTTAACTTTATACTCTGCACCATATCACCTGCAACCATGAATTTCAACGCTCTTTAACGGCTTGCCCTTTTTGACTCATGGGCCGGATGGTTTTTCACCGTTTTTTTTAACATCATCGGACAATATGTGATTTATTTTGTCCGAAAGGTAGGACCAGAGGGTCAGAACAGCACCGGTACCCAGTTCCGCGGCCAATTCCGTTTTGCTGAACCCGTTTTTCCCCCGTTGCTCCCCGCCGACGGCTTGTTTTTTTCCAGTGGCGGAAAAGAAGGACCGTACCGTTTCATAAGCCAGGTTGGCCTCTTTCAATTTTTCCTCCGCCTTCTTTTTGAGGCGTGGGTTGTGAGAAAAGCGGTCAGGGTGCCAGACCGCCACAAGATCCTTGTAAGCCTGTCTTGCTTCGTCTTCTGTGGCGCCTGCGCCGATTTCAAGTATTTTGAAAGATCTTCTGATATTCATGGGCATTTCAGAGCAGATCTACCACAGGATGGCATAAGGGTCAAGGGGTCTGTCCCCTATTGCAGCGTGCCCCTACTTGACTTGCTGAAGGGTATTTGCTATTTTGATGCAATTCATTTCGACCATACCCCCATGGTGAGTGTACCTTCTATGTTGACGGGATTGGAGAATCTGATCAGGGATATCCAACTGGAACCCTGGGCCCAAAGCTTTCCTGAAGATCCGGAATTCTGGTCGCATTACATTCAATGGATTGAAGAAAACCTTCTGCCAAAGTTTCTGGGACGGTTTGTCGGAAAGATTGACGAGATCGTTGATATTGATCCGGATCTTTCCGAACAGGAAATCCTGGAAAAAGCCACCTCCCACATGGTCTCTTTCCTGGGGGCAACATCTGCTTCCGTACGGATCTATGACCCCAAAACCGAACAGATGCTCTCCTATGGATCGTACCCGTCCAGAGAGGAGACGCGGGAAACCGCTATTCCCCTTGAGGACAGCATTGCCGGGGAGGTCTTGCGGAGCCGCCAGACCTATTTTGCCGCCAATCTGATGAAAGAGGCGCTATATCATAATAAAAGGACCGTTGTTAACGAAGGCCTCCACTCCTTGATGGCCATTCCCTTCGAAATCCCCCGTTTTTTCCCCAGGGAGCGGGATACCCTGGGTGTCATCCAGCTCTATTATGAGGACGGTGAGCGAAAGTTCAGCCCTCTTGAAATCAGAACCGCCACCACCATGGCCAAAAGACTCAGTTTCGTCATTGCCCACAAAAAAATTCTGAATTTGAACCGAGTCGCTGAAAAGCGGGAAGACATTGTGAACCATATTTTTCTCAAATTGGGAAGCCGTGGCGGGGTGAAACTGGCGGAGGTTTTCAACGAGGTGGTTCCGGAACTGGCGGATATGGTGGACCTTCAGAGTTGCGCACTGTTTTCGGTGGGTCCTGCGCTGGATCAGGTTGTTCTGCAGGCGGGTTTCCCGTTAATCGGGGGGTACCACTCCGTGGGGAAGGCGGTCCCGACCAACAGTGAACCCGTTTATGAGTTGCTGTTGAACCTCAGGGACTATACCGGTGACTCCAGATACGAGGAGGTGACCCCGTTTTACATTCTGATCGTTGATGTGAAACGTAGCGCCCTGATGTCGGAGAGCAATAAGCAGTTTGCCAAACGCCATGGGATAAATTCGATCCTGTTTATTCCCCTTAAGGTGGGTGGCGAAATTACCCATTTTATGACATTTGACGCGTTGGACTATCGAAAAAGGTACCGGGAGGAAGAGATCGGGGTTTTTCTCTTTCTGGGTCGGGAATTGATGAAGGCACAAAAAATGGAGCAATTGGATGATGCCCTTCATGATTTCAAAAACCCGGCCATTGCCACGGCTGGCTTTGCGCGTCGCCTGAAAGCCCTGATGCGAAAAGATGATCTGGAATCCTCCAGGGAACAGATTCAAAAATATGTGGATATCCTGCTGGAGGAAACCAGTCGGCTGCAGGAATTGGCCATGGGCATCTACGCGGTAGGGGAAGAACAGGTTGTGGATTTTTCCCGTACAGTGGAGAACAGGGTTGAGATCAACAAAGAGGTCATTAAAGAGTTGCTCCGGCAGGATGTAACACTGAAACAAGGACCCTATGATTGGGACTTGAGGATCAGGTGCCATTCAGTCCATATCGAGCGGGTTTTTGACAACCTATTGAATAACGCGACCAAGGCGATTCCGCTTAGAGGGGGTGTCCTGGCTGTCCGAACCTATGCGAATGAGGAATGGGCCTGCGCGGAAATTTCAAACAGCGGCGAAATGTCGCAGCAGGATCAGATGAAGAATCTCGACGGGGCCGGTGAAGGTCGAGGCCTCTATATTACTCACCGAATTCTGCGGTTGCTCAATGGGAAAATGGAGATTCGATCGGAGGATGGTGTGACCACCGTTGTTGTCTCTCTGCCCCTGTATCTACCAAATCCCGGTGCTTGACGAAAATTCCCTTTGCGGATACACTGAAATCAAATCAAATATTTCGGACTAAAATGTTGGTAAACATATCATGCTGAACAATATCATTTTCAACCCCGAAATGGAGAGATACCTCGTTTCCTATGAAACAGGTGAGACCCTGTTTTTTGAGGGGGATGATTCCCAGGATATTTATGTCCTGGTGTCCGGCAAACTGGATATCCTTAAAGGGACTAAAAAGATCGCCGACATCACCAAAGAAGGGGTTGTGTTTGGGGAGATGTCCTTTCTTCTGGACCAAAAGCGAACGGCCACCGTAAAGGCCATGACCGATGTGAAAGCGATCCGCATTCCCAAGGAGAATGTGGAGCCTTTTCTGAAGGAATTCCCGGAAGTGGTTACGGTGGTGGCGAAATACCTGGCGAAGCGTCTCGACGATACCAGCCAGACCCTGTTCGGGTTTCGGGAATTGTGTGATCAGCTCCCCGATGCGGTCATCATCATCGATAAGGACGGAAACATTTCAACATGGAATGCGGCGGCTGAAAAACTTTACGGCAGAGATGAGACGCAGATGCGCGGCAAATCGGCCGAAAGGATCTATGATGATCCTTTGGTTTACAGGAACCTCCTCGAAGAGCTCAAGGCCGGCGATGCCATTCAGGAAAAAGTATTAAAAATCAGGCACCCCGAAAAGGGGATATGTTTTGTTTCCACGAGTACCAAAGTTCTTTATGACGGCCAACACAATTTTCGCGGTGTGCTTTTCGTCGGTAGAGATGTCACCTCCGTAGAAAACCTGGAGCGACGATACAAACGCACACGACGCTGGTTGATCCCCACAATAGCGCTTCTGGCGCTTTTTGCGGCGGGTATACTGTTTGGTTACCCTTATTTTTCCAAGGGCTACAAAATAACCGATTCCCGAAAACGCCAGTTCAGGGATGATCTGTCGGTTACATTAAAAATGCTTGAATCGTTTCTGGCCGAGCCGTTGAAGGCAGGTGACCGCGCTAAAACCAAACAAATCATCAAAGGGTTCCTCGATGTTCAAAAGGGTGTTTCAATCCCCTATAACGGACTGGTCTTGCTGGATGAAAACAAGAAGGTATTTGAAGCCTACGCCATATTGCCCGGTTTCGATGCGGAAAAGATGGTGAACAGCAGCTATTCCGGCATACCGTTTGATCAAAGTGACAACAGACCCTACAGCGTTCTGACCCTTTATCGCGTTACCCAACAGAATCCCATGGGAAGCAAGGCCATTGAAATGGCCTTTGAGATGGAAAAAGACGGCGTATTCCTGGGTTGGCTGGTTTTCCAGGTGGATCTTAAAAAGCTTAAAGAAAAATACAATGTAAATGAGGATGATCTGAAGCATCTTCCCTTTGACGGGTCCTGAAAAATATTGAATACCGCCAATTCCTCCCCTCCATACGATATTTCCGAAAATACACAAGGCGGCACGACCATTTCGTTCCATGGAAGAATGGATTCGGGTAATGCCGGTGGTTTCATGGAAGATTTATCGCGCTATTTTTCCGAAAATCCTCCCGGAAACCTGACCGTGGACCTGGAAGATGTGACATACCTGGATGATTTCGGGACCCTGGTACTGATTGAGTTGCGTAAAATCACCGTGAAAGCCAATGGGGAGTTTCATTTGCTCCATCCCGGTGAAAAGATCAGGGAAATGTTAATGTTCCTGAGATTTGATTCCCTGTTTAAAAAGGTTTCCTTTGAGAAAAAGCGACGGCAGGGGGTTTTCGTTCGATTGGGCGAAAAAACCTTTGATATCATTTTAGACCTGAAATACGCCGTTTCTTTTATCGGCGCCATAACCCTTTCCCTGGGCTACTATCTGACTCACCCTAAAGCGCTTCGTACTGAAGATACCCTGGAAAGCATGCAGAAGATCGGGGTGGATGGGTTGCCCATTGTGGCGCTTATCAGCTTCCTGATGGGATTGATTATGGCTTTCATGTCTTCTGTTCAACTGGAACAGTTCGGCGCCAACATTTATGTGGCATCGCTGGTGGGTCTTTCCATGACACGGGAACTGGGCCCCATTATGACGGCGATTATTGTCGCGGGAAGATCCGGCTCGGCTTTTGCGGCGGAAATCGGCACCATGAAGATTTCCGAGGAAGTGGATGCCCTTTTTACCATGGGCTTTGACCCCGTGGGGTTTCTGGTGATTCCAAAGCTCATTGCTGCCATGATCATGGTTCCCATATTGACGCTGTTTTCTGACATCTTTGCCATCACCGGAGGTCTTCTGGTGGGTGTTTTCATGCTGGACCTGACGGTGGGCGCCTATGTGTCCCAGACCATTAGCACCCTGACTGTTTTTGATGTGTTCTGGGGGGTCTTAAAGGGCGGTATTTTCGCTTTGCTGATTACCTGGGTGGGGTGCCTCAGGGGATTTCAGGTCAGCGGGGGCGCCGCTTCCGTAGGTGAGGCCACAACTTCAGCGGTGGTCAGCAGCATTTTTCTGATCATCCTTTTTGATTCTATTTTTTCGGTGGTTCTTCGTTATACCACCGGGTAAGACACGACTGATGGGTAGAAAAGCCATTATAAAAGTGAAGGACCTCGAAGCAGGATATGATGATGCGGTTATTTTCAGGCATGTCACTTTCAATGTTTATGAGGGAGAAATATTTGTTATTCTCGGCGGCAGCGGTTGCGGAAAGAGTACATTGCTGAAAAGCATGATCGGCCTTTTACGTCCCCGTGCCGGTCGAATCATGATTGACGGCAATGAGGTTTCCACGGAAGACGAAGACGGATTGAAGAAAATTCTGGCCAAGATCGGTGTCCTTTATCAGAGCGCGGCGCTGTTTGGTTCCATGACCGTGGCGCAAAACGTTTCGCTTCCCATTGAGGAATATACCTCGCTCAAAAAGGACGCTGTGGACATGCTGGTTAAAATGAAGCTGGGCCTGGTCAATCTGGACGGGTACGGAAACCATCTGCCGTCGGAGCTGAGCGGCGGCATGAAAAAGAGGGCAGGGCTTGCTCGCGCCATGGCCTTGAATCCAAAGATCCTTTTTTTCGATGAACCGTCTGCGGGTCTGGATCCCATCACCTCAGCGGAACTGGACAACCTGCTGCTTCATTTGAACCGCACCCTGGGAACCACCATGGTGATTGTTACCCATGAGCTGGACAGTATTTTTACGGTGGCTTCGAGGATTATCATGCTGGACAAGAAAGCCAAAGGCATGATTGCCGAGGGTGATCCCAGGTATCTCCGGGATCACAGCCAGAACGCGTTTGTCAAACAATTTTTCAATCGCCGCGCCTGATTGAAAAAGGCCAGTTCTGATTGTAGAGGTTTTACATGGCATCAAAAAAAGCAAAATTTACGGTAGGCCTGTTTGTGGCCGGCGGTCTGACCATCAGTGTATTGGTCGTCGTCTGGCTGGGGATGAGCCGATATTTTGAAAAAGGGCGGTTTTACGTCACCTATTTCAATGAATCCGTTCAGGGCTTGAAAAAGGATTCACCGGTGAAATACAGGGGGGTATCCATTGGTCGGGTGGAGAGCATCGGGGTGGCGCCGGATTCAGAACTGATCCAGGTGATCCTCAAGATTGAGTCAGGCCAAAAGCTCGACAACAACATTGTGGCACAGCTCAAGAACGTGGGTATTACGGGCAGTATGCTGGTTGAACTGGATCGCAAGGTGAAGGGCGAGCCTGATGAGTCTCCCGTGCTTTCCTTCCCCTCGGAGTACCCCATTGTGGGGTCAAAACCCTCTGAAATAAACCGATTGCTCAGGGGGCTCGGCGATGTCCTGAATCATTTCAAGTCCATTGATCTGAAGGGGATTTCCGACAAATTGAAATTAACCCTGGATAACGCCAACATCATGATCTCAGACGCGGATGTCAAAGGAATTTCAAACAAATTGCAGTCGTCTCTCACCAGTGCGGACCGCATTTTGAAAAATGGAAAATGGGATAGCATCCTCGGTTCGGTGGATCACGCAGCCAAATCCCTTGATGAATTAATGGGAAAGGCCGGAAACAGCCTGGCCCAGGTGGACCGAACCCTGGTTCGAATGGAAGGGTTTGTGGCCAAAAACGAGCAGCCGGTTTCAGAGGCGGTCATGGACCTCAAAAAAGCCATGGTCAGTGCCAACAACCTGCTGGAGAAGGGGGCCGCTTTCATCGGCAACACGGATGACACCTTGAGTCGGCTCAAGGCCCAGCTTCTGTTGAGTGCACAGAACCTGGAGCGGGCAACGGAACACCTGAATCGATTCCTGGAAGTTCTTTCAGACAGCCCTTCACAGTTGATATTCGGAGAACCGGCCGGGCCGAGGGCACTGGAGATGGATCATGGGGAACAGTAAGAGGAGGCAACAGATGTTAAAGAGTGAAAGACTTCTGGTTTTGATTTTTTGCGGTCTCTTTTGCCTGACAGGGTGTTCTGCATTGGAAAAACCCAAGCCAAAAATCCACCATTTTACGCTTGAATACACCGTTTTGAAAATAGAAGATCTGAAACCCATTGACGCGGTGCTTCGGGTGGACCGTTTCGGGGTGGCGCCGGCCTATAATTCCAATCGCATGATCTATCGTGACCAGTCCTTTAAACGGGATGAGTATGTGTACTCCAAATGGATTGGAAATCCGGGAGATATTGTTACCTATTTTCTGGCACGGGACTTGAGGGACTCCGGCCTGTTTAAGGCCGTATTTACCTATAAAAGCCACCTGGCCGCTTCCTATGCCATGGAAGGATCCGTGGATGAATTTTTTGAATGGGATACGCCCGAAGGGTGGGATGCGGTGCTGGGGTTGAACATTACCCTGGTGGTGTTGCAGGAGCCGGATGTCAGTAAGCGGATTTTGTTTCAGAAATCCTACCGTGTGACCCGAAGGTGCAAAGAGGAGCATCCCCGCGGGCTTGCGGAAACCATGAGCCTGGCCATGGGAGAAGTCTCTCTAAAGATCATTCGGGATGTTTACACGGTTTTGAAAGAACCGTAATAAGGAGGGTTCATGGCAAGCGAGATCAACAAAGTCATCTATTCAATGCTCCGGGTCAGCAAGTCCTATGATCGAAAGCCGGTATTAAAAGATATTTCCCTCTCTTATTTCCTGGGCGCCAAAATCGGTGTTCTGGGGCTCAACGGTTCGGGAAAAAGTTCTCTATTGCGGATACTGGCAGGCGAAGATCAGGACTTCAGTGGCGAGGCCGTCCTCAGTGAAGGATACACGGTGGGCCACTTGGAGCAGGAACCGTTGGTGGATGTGGATAAGACGGTTCGGGAAGTGGTTGAAGAAGGGGTCGGGGAGACGGTTGAGGCACTCAGGGAGTTTGAGGAGATCAACCTGAAATTTGCCGAACCCATGGATGACGCGGCAATGGAAAAGCTTATTGATCAGCAGGCCCATATCCAGGAAAAGCTTGATGCCCTCGATGCCTGGGATCTGGATGCGCGGTTGGAAATGGCTATGGACGCCTTGCGGTGTCCGCCCGAGGACCGGTCCGTGGCGGTGCTCTCCGGCGGGGAGAAGAGGCGTGTGGCCCTTTGCCGGTTGCTGCTGCAGAAACCGGACATTCTGCTGCTGGACGAACCCACCAACCACCTGGATGCGGAAAGTGTGGCCTGGCTGGAACATCACTTGAAAAGTTACCCGGGAACGGTCATAGCTGTAACCCATGACCGGTATTTTCTGGATAATGTGGCCGGTTGGATACTTGAACTGGATCGTGGGCGGGGAATCCCCTGGAAAGGGAACTATACCAGCTGGCTGGAGCAGAAGCAGGAACGGCTGCGCCGGGATGACAAAGCTGAAACGGCCCGGCAGAAAACCCTGGAACGGGAACTGGAATGGATCCGCATGTCCCCGAAGGGAAGACACGCCAAAAGCCAGGCGCGCATCAGCGCTTACGACAAGCTGCTTTCCCAAGAGGCGGGGGAAAAAGAAAAGAGTCTTGAGCTTTTCATTCCCCCGGGGCCGCGCCTGGGGGATCAGGTCATCGAAGCGGTAAATGTCAGCAAAGGGTTCGATGGTCAGTTACTCATGGAGAACATGAATTTCAGCCTGCCTCCCGGGGGCATTATCGGGATTATCGGCGCCAATGGGGCCGGAAAGACCACCCTGTTTCAAATGATCATCGGCCGTGAAACACCTGATGGCGGCGCCATTCATCTGGGCGATACGGTCAGGATGGCCTATGTGGACCAGAGCCGCAGCCTGGATGGCGACAAAACCATCTGGGAGGAGATCACGGGGGGGAACGATCAGATCCAGCTGGGAACACAGTTGATCAATTCACGCGCCTATGTGGCCCGTTTCAACTTTTCAGGATCGGAGCAGCAAAGAAAAGTGGGGGCCTTATCCGGAGGGCAGCGCAACCGGGTGCATCTGGCCAAGGTCCTCAAGGAGGAGGCCAATGTGCTCCTGCTGGATGAGCCCACCAACGACCTGGACGTCAACACCTTGCGGGCCCTGGAAGAAGCCCTTCTTAATTTCGGCGGCTGTGCGGTGGTCATCAGCCATGATCGATGGTTTCTGGACCGCATCGCTACCCATATTCTCGCCTTTGAAGGGAACAGCCGCGTAACGTTTTTCCAAGGGAACTGGACGGAATATGAGGCGGATCGCCGAAAGAGACTGGGCGCCGACGCAGCGGTACCCAGCCGCATCAAATACCGCCAATTGACCCGTTAGTGGCTTTCATTACCTCACCAAACCGGCTCAATCCGGATCAACTGAGAGACCTCATAGACCAGACCAATGATTGATCTATCACCCCGAAAGCGGGAGGAACAATGAGTAATCCAACCATGGATTTGTTGGTAACGGCCTTGCTTGACGGCGATCAGGCTCAGGCAATCACCGCGACCCGGAATCTTTGTGACGCTGGCGTCGGACACGCGCAGATAATTCTGGACGGTGTAGAAACAGCGATGGTTCAGTTGGATGCCAAATGCACCGTGGAGGCGTTCAACTTGCTGGAAATCATGCTTGCCGGACGGGCCGTGATGGGGGTTATGAAAGAGCTGTATCCGCCGGGTACCCGTTCCCCCCAGACAAAGGGAACCGTTGTTCTTGCGAGCCTGGAAGGTGATATTCACGACCTGGGCAAGAACGTACTCAAGATGATCCTGATTGCAAAAGGATACCGGGTCGTGGACTGTGGCAAGGATTGTCCCGTGGAAAAGCTGATTGATGTCTCAGGGCAGGAAGGACCCCTTGCGATCGGGGTCAGCGGTTTGCTTACTTCGGTAATCCCCCAGGTACGCCGGTTAAGGGAGAAAATGACCGAGCGGCGTCTTGGCAATATCAGCATAATGGCGGGCGGAGCGACATTAAAACAAGCATCTGCCGAGAGTCTAAACGTTGATTTCGTAGCCGAGACCGCTTTCGACGGCGTAAGCCATCTCGAATATATTGCAGGAGGTGGTAATGAATAGCATTGAACGGATCAAGGCTGCCGTGAATTTTGAGATACCGGATCGAGTGCCGGTGATCGCCCAGGTTTTTGGCCATGCTGCCACCCTTGCCGGGATAGCTTTAGGGGAATATGTTCAAGATGGTGATTTGTTGGCGCGCTGTCAGATACAAGCCCTGGAACGTTATGACTATGATGCTGTCTTTGCCTTAATGGACGTAAACGTTGAAACTGAGGCAGTGGGCTCCAACCTGATCTATCGGGCGAACCAGTATCCGGATGTCAAATCCTATGCGTTTTCGGGCGATGCAACCGTAGAGAGCCTTTCGGTGCCCGATCCTCATGAGACCGCGCGTATGCCGGAGCTGCTTAAAGCAGTGAGGCTTTTACGACAGGCGGTGGGGGATGACGTGCTGGTGGTCGGTTGTGTGTTGGGACCGATGACCCTGGCGACACAATTGCTGGGGATAGAAACAGCCCTCTACCTGGCCATTGATGAGCCCGAACAATTTGCGGATCTGATGAACTTTGCCACAGAGGTTGTTATTCGGTTTGGAGTTGCCCAGATCGAGGCTGGAGCGCATCTGCCCATTGTTTTCGATCCGTCTTCTTCGCCTGCCGTCATTCCGCGTCAGTTCTATCGCGAATTTGTCCTCCCTCGTCTCAAACGGCTATTTGCAGCGTTTAAGCAAACGGGAGCTATAGCCAACTGGCTTCATATTGCCGGACCAACGGAGTCCATTTTGTCTTCTTATCCCCAGGCCGGGGTGGACATTGCGAATTTTGATTACAGCGTCAACCCTTTGGAAGCTCAGCAGGCGATCCCACAGACCTGCCTTAACGGTAATATCAAATCCCTTTCATTTATCGAGAAAACGCCTGAAGCGATCGCGGAGGAGTCATCCGGATTGTTGGACTGGTTCGCCGATCGTGGGGGGTTTATCCTCTCATCCGGCTGTGAAATTCCGCCGGAATCAAAACCGGAAAATGTAGCTGCCATGGTCTTAGCCACACGTAAATAAGGATGATCCCATGCCGGAGTTGACCCTTATACTGAAAGAAGGGGAACATCGTATGCCTTTCGTTCCCGGCAAGTCCCTGCGTGATATCCTGGATACGACCGATTTTCGGGTTCGTTCGGGATGCAGAGGGATGGGGGCCTGCGGCCTATGCCGTGTCCGAATTGAAGCGGGGAAAGTGGGTGAGCCAACGCCAAATGAACAAATGCATCTCGGTAGCACGCAACTTGCACAGGGGGTTCGCCTGGCTTGCCAGGTCATGGCAGAGCAAGATCTTCAGATCGTTGTCCTCGCACCCGCCCCGGAATCAGACTGGAGAAGTCTTCCCGGTGGAGGGGGACGGCGTATCAAGCGGTCCTCTTCTTTTCCCTTGAAAGACCTGCCACAGCCGGTAGAAAGCCCCTACGGTGTGGCGGTGGATCTGGGAACAACCCATATAAACCTTTCGCTGTATGAACTTTCCGGCGGCCAATGTCTGGGAGGTCGTTATGGTCTCAATCCCCAGATGGGCTTTGGTTCAGATGTCATGACACGATTGGTGGCTGCCTCCGAATCTCCGAAGCAAGCGAGGACCCTGGGCCAACAGGTCGTCAAGGCAATTGGCGAAGGGCTATTGGATATCGCCACCCGGGAAGGAATCAATCTTCAGCAAGTGGTGCGTCTAATTCTGGTTGGCAATACAGCAATGCTGGCACTGTTATCGGGAAGGAATTATGGGCTGCTGCTTCAGCCGAGCCATTGGATGAGTGCCATTGATTGCCTCCCGACGGATACTGAATCCTGGGCTGAGTCATGGGGCATCCATCCCCAGGCGAGGATAGAGGTGATACCGCCTCTGGGGGGCTTTGTGGGTTCCGATCTGCTGGCCGGCGTTATGACGACACATCTGACGGAAAATGGGGGTGGCAGCCTTTTCATTGATTTTGGCACCAATTCAGAGATAGCCCTATGGGATGGACAAGTTTTGTGGGTCACTTCTGCGGCCGGAGGCCCTGCTTTTGAGGGAAGTGGCATTAGCTGCGGGCTGCCGGTGGCGCCAGGGGCCATTTATCGCGTCAGCTTGAAGGATGGGACACTTGATTATGCGATCATAGCCGGCAGTGAACCTCATGGTCTCTGTGGGTCAGGCCTGGTGGACCTCATTGCCAACCTGATCAGATCCGGCAGTCTAACCCACATGGGACGGTTTGCGCCAGCTGTTCCCAAAGAGGGTTTTTCGCTTATACGAGACAAGCGGGACATGGTCTTAACCAAACGGGACGTGGACGTATTTCAGCGCGCCAAGGCGGCCGTTGGCGTAGGTATAGAAGTTTTGTTGGCGCAGGCAGGTATGGGGGGCAAGGATTTACGGCGCATTTGTGTTGGCGGCGCTTTTGGCCGTTTCCTGGATGTTGCCAACGCCCAGGAGATTGGGCTGTTGCCCATGATCCAGCCTGATCTTGTTGAACTCTGCGGAAACACCGCCCTGGCCGGATGTGAGGACATGCTTCTGTCACCTGTTGTTGTTGAGCGTTTGAAGAGGCTTGGAAATGAGGCAAGCGTTATTAACTTATCCCAATGTCTTGATTTTGATGATATCTTTTTGGAAAATCTGTATCTTCAACCCATGTGAGAAAAGTGAACAATGAAACAGCCCTTGCCTGGTCAACACGATTACTTAGATGCCTTTATCAAAACAGCCCAGTATCTCGCCGGTCTCACAACCCAACAGGATATGTGGGGTGAAACAGGGAAAGTGCTGGTCAACTTTTTTGGTGCGGATCTGTGTGTCTTTGGAGAACGCCGAGCAGATGGGGAAATACAAGGTCACCATTGGACCTTCTCCGATCAAGCTTCCAACCAGAGAAACCTTGGAACGGAGACAAAGGAAGCTATTGCTGAGGTGCTGGAGAGTAGCTTTCTCACATCGCAGCTTATTTTTACTCCCGATCCTCTCTCGGCAGCATTCTTGCCTATCACACAGAAAAGTCAGGTCACCGATGTAATGCTGGTGGGACACAAAATACCCGGGCCAATTCCGAAGGAACTGCTCAATGTCTATTTGGCTATGGCTCGTCTGATTGGTACAACCGCCGAGGGCCTGACTTCAGAGATAGAATTGAGGAAACATCGCGATCATCTAGACGAGTTGGTAAAAGATCGTACCATTGAGCTAACGAAAACCAACGCACAACTTCAACAGGAAATCATTGAGCGTAAGCAGGTGGAAGGGAAGCTCAGGGGAAGCGAGGCAGGACTCCAAATGGTGAACGAGGAACTGGAGCGCCTTTCGAACATCGATGGGTTGACAGGTTTATACAACCGCCGATTCTTTGATGCGGCCCTGGATCGGGAATGGAAACGGCACCAGCGCAACAGGTTCCCCTTTTCCCTGATCCTTTGCGACATTGATTACTTCAAGAAATTTAACGATTCCTACGGTCATCAGGCAGGTGATGAATGCCTTCAGGACATAGCCGAAGCCATCACCATGGGCTCCGGGCGCAGCTCAGATGTCGCCGCCCGGTACGGGGGCGAGGAGTTCGTTGTCATCCTGCCCGAGACCGGCACGCAGGGCGCACTCAAGGCCGCGGAGACCATCAGGCGGAAGATCAGGGCGCTGAAGATCCCCCACAAAAACGCGGTTGGGCGGGGTGTGGTGTCTGTGAGTTTCGGTGTAGCGACCATGATTCCGGAAAAGGACGTTGAGCCATCAATCCTTGTGAACCTGGCGGACAAGGCGCTCTACGCAAGCAAGGAAGCCGGCAGAGACAGGGTCACGGCATGGCCGATGGAAGGCGTAGGCGGTGATAATTAATCTTCCCCTCGTTCCCATGCTCTCAGTGGGAACGCATTTTCAGAGTGCTCCGCGTTCCTTTTCTTTTAGGCTCTAAGTCTACAATTGTCCCAACGGGCCCTTTCAGGGCTGAAAATAAAAAGCATCAACTTATTTGCCATACGATAAGCTATTTTTCCTTGACAGGTATATATGGAAATGTCACTATCAGTCGCAAAAACAGTACATTGTATGTCATAATTATGGTGTAAATAACGCCACGAGAGGGTTGAGCTTGATTTTCAAACGAAAGATTGAAGCGGAACTGATGCGCTGGAAAAAATCTGCCCACAGGAAGCCGATTGTATTGAGAGGCGCCAGGCAGGTTGGGAAAACATTCGTCGTCAATCGCTTCGCCGAAAATTTTGATCATTTTATCGACATCAATCTTGAAAGGCCGAGGGAGCGGGATCTTTTTTCTGATTTCAATACCGGCCGGGATCTTGTTGAACGGATTCTCCTTTATAAAGGTCAAAGAGTGAACATACAGAGCACCCTGCTGTTCATTGATGAAATTCAACATTGTGCGGAAGCGATCCAATCACTCAGATACCTCAGGGAAGATGTAAAAGATCTTCACGTCATTGCCGCCGGGTCACTTCTGGAGGTTTTCTCAAAAAGGGAAGGTTTTTCTTTTCCAGTGGGCAGGGTCAAGCATCTTTTCATGTTCCCGATAACATTTATGGAATATCTTGAAACGCAAAATGCCCCTCTTGCGGAAAAGCTGTTGCAACCGGATATCTTGAAAGACGCTTCCCTTCATGGGTTGCTGCTTGACGCCTTCAACACATACGCGTTCGTGGGTGGTATGCCGGAGGCCCTTGCCGCTTTTGGAGAAGCGGGATCTTATTCGGCGGTAAGGGAAATTTATGACGCCATTTTCATGGGGTACATCGAAGATGTGGAGAAATATTCAAATCTGGCAAAGGCAAAATACCTGACCCATGCCATAGACAGGGCTCCCCTCTACGCAGGAGAACGTATTACCTATGAAAAGTTTGGAGAGTCTTCTTTTCGATCGAGGGAAATGAAAGAAGCCTTTGATGTGCTCGAACGCGCCCTGCTCCTTTACAGGGCAAAACCTTCCGTGTCAACCCGGATCCCGATTATTGAAAAACTGCGTAAAGCGCCAAAGCTTTTTTTCCTTGATGTGGGCCTGGTGAATTACAGGGTTGGCTTCAATACGTTTTTCAAGAAGCAATCCCTGGATAATATGTACCAGGGAAAGATATCGGAACAGGTCGTGGCGCAGGAAATCGTGGCGCAAACATTCAGATCGCCATCGCTCCATTTCTGGATTCGAGAAAAGGGGGCTGCCGAAACGGATTTTCTCTACCCCTTTAAAGATCTGATCATTCCCATGGAAGTGAAGAGTGGCAAGACGGGCAAACTGAAATCCCTGCACCTGTTCATGGAAAAAAGTCCTCACCCCCATGCCCTTCGCATCTATTCCGGAAAACCCCGCGCCGATCAGGTGACGCTTCCATCGGGAAAAAAGTACCACCTCTATTCCATTCCCTATTACCTGTTGTCAAGACTTGATGACGTCATTGAATGGTTTGTATCCGGACATCTGATTTGAACCCTTTTTTGTTTCGCAATATCTTTTATGGAATATTACACCATCCGTTCCAATTCCCGCATCTTTTCATCCAATCGCTTGGCTGAGACCGGTATGGAAGTCTTCAGTTCCTGAGCAAAAACAGAAATCTTATATTCTTCCACCATCCAGAAAAATTCTTCAAAAGCACGTCTTTTTTCAGGGGAAGCCCCCGAAGTCATGTGCGAGAGATTCCTTATAAGGACTGCCTTCAGGGGTGCAAGGAGCGCTTCCTTTTCCTGATCTTTATCCGGGTTATAGGCACCCCGTTCGGTCCTGATTTCAAGGGCTCTGAGATACCTGGGCACATGGGCCAGATGGGCCATGTCATAGCGTTCCAGAAAATCCTGGGGAACCAGTGCCCCCATCTCCGTCAAAAGGCGTTTGCACAAACTTGCAGCGGGAGGGTTGTTTCTGTTTTTAATTTCCCTTTGATGGATGAACTGTATCGCGTGATGGTAAGCGGAAAGAACCTGGCCCGTAAGTTCCATTAACCGTTTGCCCGTTGGAAAAATATCAAGGGCAGCGGACTGAGCGGCCTCTTTGAACGCGGTTTCAGTTCGAATATCGCGATCAAAAAACCGGGTCATAAGCGTTTCAAACATGGCGGCTTCCACGGATTTCGGCCCACCGAAATCAACGGTTTTCGAAGATAGATGTGAGGGTATTTTGAGGTCTCTTTTGAGCAGTTTGAGCTCTTTTCTAAAGTTGAGCATGAACAGTTTCCTGATGCCGCGCCGGTGGGATTCAAGGGCTTCCTGCCGGTTTCTGAAAAGGTGGATTTCAACACTGTTTTCAGAGGGTGAAAGGGCGGGGAAGGCCACAAGAGCGGGGGTCAGGGAAACGGTTTCCGGAAGGGTTTTGAAAGACCATGATACGATGCCCTGTTTTTCCCACTGAGCCGTCGCTTTTCGCCAGACGTCGGGTTGTTTTTCAGACTGTTTTTTATCTACTCCCGGTAATCTGTTCAAGATAGACGTATCCCTTGCGGATTTCAATTCCCGGTTTTGATGGTCCCTGATGGAAACCCGCATTTGCAGGTGTTCGGGAATATCCGAATCCGCCCACGCGACCGCTGGAATATCCACTCCGAAGCGTTTGTAGATAAAGCTTCCAAGGGTCGAAATCAGCGGATCCGAGGATTTTTCCATCTCGGACAGGATGATTTCAACGGTGCCGGAGACGGGCACGAGCTGTTTTCGATGGCGCTTGGGCAAGCCTTTAATGAGGGCGGTGATTTTTTCCCGAAATAGACCCGGGACCATCCACTCCAGTTGATGGGGCGACACTTGGGAGGCCTGATTTAAGGGCACTTTGAGTGTGACCCCGTCATCCGGTTTGCCGGGCTTAAACTTATAAGAGAACTTGAAGGCGCCGTTTCCCACGTTCATTTCATCTGGGTACTGGGCGACCTCTTCCGGGTCGGGAATTTCGTCGATGACATCGGATTTCGTCATTTTGAGAAAGTCGTCATTTCCCCGTTTTCTGATGTGTTTTTCAAGTGTGCGGATGTCGTACATGCCCGGGAGCCGCGATGAATAGAATGCTTCCATAAGTTCATCGCTGACCCGAATGCCCCGCCGTCGAACTTTCTCTTCCATTTGGGTGATTTCTTTGATGAGGGTTTGGTTATGAACCAGGAAACTGAATTTTTTATTCATGTTCCCTTCGACCAGGGCAGATCTGACAAAGATTGCATGAGACATTGACGGATCGATGGGTCCATATGACACGGAGCGATTTGAAACGATGACCAGACCGTACAGGCTGACCTGTTCATATGCTCGGACCTGTCCCGCTTTCTTTTCCCAATGGGGATTGGAATAGGTGGATTTACACAGGCTGCCGCCCAGGGTTTCCAGCCATTCCGGATCTATTTTTGCGGCGGTTCTGGCAAAGAGCCTCGATGTTTTGACCATATCCACGGCCACGATCCAATCCGGACTTTTGTTAAACAGGGTGGACCCGGGAAACAGCATGGCTTCCCTTCCCCTGGCCGCCAGGTAAATATTTTTCTCTTTTTTAACGGCGATATTGGACAAATAACCGCTTAGAACCGACTGGTGAATGGCGGCATAACGGTCTTTCACGTTCTTTTGGTTCTGCTTGTTTTCATTTCTGATCCCCTGGGACTTGAGAATATTGGAGATCTGTTCATGGATATGGTGCCATTCCCGCATGCGGACAAAAGATAGGAAATGCGCTTTACAGAATTTTCGCATTTTGTTCTGGGTCCGCAGGGTCTTAAAGGAACGGTGGTATTGGCGCCAGATATTGAGCAGTGTGATAAAGTCAGAACCCGAATCCATGAATTGTCTGTGGATCTGATCCGCCTGGGCCGCTTTTTCAAGGGGCCTCTCCCTGGGATCCTGAATACTCAGGGCCGATGCGATAACGGCCACATCATATACACAGCCCTTGCTTTCCGCTTCGAGGATCATGCGGGAGATTTTCGGATCGATGGGCATCTTGGACATCATCCGGCCTCTGAGCGTCAGGACCGGTTCACCTTTTCTTCGAATTACGGCCCCCAGCTCCACCAGCAGGTCAAACCCGTCTTTGATGCTCCTGGGGTTGGGTTTATCCAGGAATGGAAAGGCGGCAATTTTTCCTAGCTTCAAGGAAATCATGCGAAGGATGACTTCCGCAAGATTGGATCTGAGGATTTCGGGGTCGGTGAATTCCTGCCGGGATTCGTAGTCTTCCTCTGAATAGAGTCGGATGCAGACGCCTTTTTCCAGACGACCGCAACGGCCTTCACGTTGATCTGCACTGCTCTTGGAAATGGGGCTTATGGGCAGGCTGGTAGAACGGGTTCTCGGAATATACCGTAAGATTCTGGCCAGTCCCGCGTCCACCACATATTTGATGCCCGGAATGGTCAGGGACGTTTCCGCCACGTTGGTGGATACAATGACCTTACGCCCTTTTGCGGGTGCAAAGACTTTGGCCTGCTGAGGGCCCGGCAACCTTGCAAACAGGGGCAATAGGGTGACGCTTTTGAGCTTTCGTTCCGCCAGCCTTTCACAGGTCTCAAGAATATCCCGCTCCGTTGGCATGAACACCAGAATATCACCGAACGCGCCGGATCGGAAGATGTCTTCCGTGGCTTTTACAGCCGCATCCACATAGGTCATATCCCCTTTTTCCTGAAGTTCCGGGTCAACCGGCCGGTATTGGACCGAGACCGGATATCGCCGCCCGGATACCTGTATCACCGGTGCATCGTCGAACGCTTTGGAGAATTTTTCCGTATCAATGGTGGCAGAGGTGATGATTAGTTTTAGATCTTTTCGTTTCTTGAGCAGTTTTTTCAAAATTCCTAAAATAAAATCAATGTTCAAGCTTCGTTCGTGGGCCTCATCAACAATGATGGTATCGTATTGGGTTAGACGTGGGTCCTGTTGCGTCTCTGCCAGCAACATCCCATCGGTCAGCACCTTGATATAGCCCCGTTTGCTGGTGCGGTCTTTGAATCGGATTTTGTAGCCAACTGAATTTCCGATGGGTTCTCCCAGTTCATGGGCGATTCGGGCCGCAATGGTGGTGGCGGCAATGCGACGGGGTTGTGTGCAGGCAATTTTTCCGCCGATGCCCCGGCCGGCCGCAAGGCACATTTTGGGTATCTGGGTGCTTTTCCCGGAGCCGGTGTCGCCGGAAATAATCACCACCGGGTGTTTTCTAATGGCGTCAACGATGTCAGTTTTTTTTGCAGTAATCGGGAGCTTTTCAGGGAAAGATACTCTTGGGCGTTGTCGCAGGCGCCGTTGTGTCGCAGCCATGGATCCCTTGATGTTTTTTTTGGGGGTGAATGAGGTCATTTCTTAGAAATTTATGCTTGACCGAACCTTTGCTAAACGCTATATTGCGCCAAATCTGTTGCCGAGATAGCTCAGCCGGTAGAGCAGGGGACTGAAAATCCCCGTGTCCCCAGTTCAACTCTGGGTCTCGGCACCACGTAAAATCAGGGACTTAGGTCAATTTGACTGAGTCCCTTTTTTTGTGTCTTTTGCTTTCAGCCCCGACATAGCCCCGGTT
>Ga0233431_1002031_pt1 | contig 30531 bp, 23 predicted proteins | sample SI_118_April2016_FD_179867 | JGI IMG/M metagenome (GOLD analysis project Ga0233431, IMG submission 179867) | Seawater microbial communities from Saanich Inlet, British Columbia, Canada - SI_118_April2016_200_MG | ecosystem: Environmental > Aquatic > Marine > Inlet | place: Canada: British...
ATACCAGTGATCTTGCGGTGTGGTGTCAGGAGTGCCTGAACGTCAGTTTGCTTCATTACATCTTAGGTGTTTGCACCGGGCTCTTTTGCTCGGGGGAATTGTCATGTGCTCGGGGGAATTGTCATGTGCTCGGGGGAATTGTCATGATGTGATAGTACTTGCAACCAAGGATGGCGTCTTGGATAATTGGGATTTTACGAATTTGCAATTCGGGCAAGCAGCTTACGGAAAACGTATGAAACCAATACTTACCGATAAAGCCTTACCAGAGCAATTACCTCACTGGGGTATTCTGGTTTTGGAAAGCCATCACAGTTCAGAATTTATTATGGAGTGGCGAACGCATTCATTTGTCAAAATCATATACGTTCTGAGGGGAAATGGGACAATTTTGTTCAATAAAAAAAGGTGCTCCTTCTCTGAGGGAGATGTGATCAGTGTTCCTCCTGGGACTCGTAATCGGATTGTCGATGGCCCAAACGCTGCATCGAGTCTTTACGTGTGCTGTGTCGCACGAGGCGTCCTACGGTTTGACCCGTCATTGATTCCGCAACTACCCTGTCGTGCGTTACCACGTGAAAAGCATTTCGCACATCGGGTATCAAGTGTTGTACGGCGAATGGTTCACACCCAACAGGTTGCATCAGAGATGCGCCCCATCTCCATGGTTACGGATGCCTTGAAGCTGATCAAGCTGATCTGTGAGAGATCACGAGAGACACAAAAGATCGCCAGAATTGCAATAGACTATCGTCAACGTATTCAGCAGTATATTGATTTACTCCCCAGCCGTTTCTTTGAAGAGACGTCAATTAATGCGGCCGCTGATCATCTCGATATACCACGTCGTACATTCACGAAATTGTTTGCAGAGATTACAGGTGACACGTGGCTGCAACATGTGCGTCGTTTGGCTATCGAACACGCTCGGCATCGTCTGCATGAAACAGATCTTCCCGTGAGTTCAATTGCTTTTGAATGCGGGTTTCATGATCTTTCAACGTTTTATCGCCAATTTCAACGCCACTGTGGCATTTCACCGGGTCGGTATCGAACAGATTTTGGTCTTCAGGATGAGACCAGATAAGTGAGCCCCGCAACACTCGGTACAACAATACGTAGTGTACGAATGTGTCCGAAACACAGAGTCCATTGTGGGTGCAAAGAGAACCTTTGATGAGAATCAATTGATTCTGTGAATTGGCATAGCACTACAAGATAGCGTTACAAGGAGAGACGCAGTGTGGATATAGGTGACGTGGTAAAAGAGAATGAAAAATTTCATGACATGGAAAGAAGAGTCGGGTTATGGGTCACAGCTTCTAGGCAGCTTCAATGAGATGAATACGCGGCGTGGCGGTTGGAATCCATACGTTTCACGTTCAACAGGGAAGCGTTCATTATGCCCACATCATAGGATTAAGCTAGGCAACCATAGTAATACCTATAGATCGTGTGACTCGGCTGAGAGACGTAGAGTTCTTTTAAGGAAAAAATAAGATTCTTTGCTACATAGTCTGGTAACGAAGTCAAAGTAGGAAAACTATGCATCCTGTGTTTTCCTTGGCAGATTTCAAAATATTGGATTATTCAAAGCAGGCAGGTCGATTCTGTAAAAGCTTTTCAAACAAAGCATGCATACATTTGTGAGGATTTATTATTCTTAGTCCGTAGGTCACACCAATACATATGAAAGCTCGTCTGGTAGAAAAATATTTTGTGCTGGCGACATGTTTGCTTACGTTGTGTACACACGCGTATCCTGCTTGGAGTGCTGTACGTCTTCCAGATTGTCGACCACCTGAAACCCGGGTTGAACTCTGGTGGGAGTCACTTGTCGGACCACTCGATACAGACTGTTGGCGTCCCCTTTCTTTTACAGAGTTTTTGAGCGATGGGTGGGAAAGCCCCTATGATTCGATTTCACATCACACCCCTCGACAGACGTGGATTAATAGTGCCGACGGAGCTTTCTATCGACTTGCGGTGCTTTCTGGTTCGTGGGCACAAGGTACTTCTGAGGTTACTGACACCGCCAACGGAAGTGTGTTTCTTTTCACACCAATCAATCGACGCTTTGAGATTGGCTGGTTTCTTCCTTTCTCTGTCATTGCGCCTGATGCTCTCAGTCCAACATCTGAAACGTACCGTGGGACGGGTGATCTAACGGTGGCACCACGGTTTCTACTCGCTGAAGACAAAGAATACTCATTCACTGCCAACTGCTACATTCGTTGTCCGACTGGAAGTTTGCTCACGGGTAACGGGGTTACGAGTCTCTCGCCAGATATTGAGTTCTGGCTCAATCCCACAGGCAAATGGATTCTGCGAGGAGGAGTTGGTGTCACAGTTCCTACGAATCTCACAGCTGGCTCTGCGCCGCTGCTAGAAGCAAATCCATGGACAGGCTTCAACCTTTCACCAAGTGCCTTTAGTTCTTTTGATGCTCGGATTGCGAGTGGCTTTTATCTGACTGATGACAAAGCTTCTGTTTTTAAACATTTGTGTGGAACGATCTCAACCAACCTGCACACTCAAATCAATGGAGGCAATGCAACCTACTTCAGTCTTACACCGGGCATGCGAACGGGAGTTGGTCGTGATTGGTATCTTCTCGCTGGCTTCGAAGTGCCGCTAGTTGGACCATTACCATTCTCAAATCAGGCAATTGTCCAACTCATTAAAAACTTTTAGTGACCTGCGTGTGTCACTTGGATACAACGACCTATTACAGTTGGCTTGTCACGTCAGTCGGTTCTTAGTTGTATGAATGCGTCTTTCTCATCAACATTCTGACTCTCGATTACCTGATTCTCATGGGCAGTCGAAGGGTCGTTGCTCATTTCCTACTCATCTTTGATGATTCTTTGTAGCTTGAGTTCAACAGACATCTCGCATCAGACAAAATTCGTCTTAAGGAAGGAATGCATTGTGTGTGAACACTATCATTCATTTGACCTTCAAGGCACTGATGGCGACATTCTGAGTGAATTGGGGTTGGCCTTGAACATCACAGGCTTGGAGACACAGGGTTTTGGTTGCCCAGTCGATGGTGATCAGTCCAAAGTTTTCACCGACGTAGAGGCAGCCAGGGATGCGGTACTGGTTGATTGCTTTGGGCCATGAAGGGTGAGGTTTTTGGGCAAGCCCGCTGGAAGTAATGTCGTAAAGAGGATAGGGGCCTTCATCAGTTTTCGATATCTCAGCAAAATGGACATCGCCAGATATCAAGACTACGCCTTGGGCTTTTGTGTCGGCAATAAGTTCAAAGAGGCGGGTGCGCTGGTGAGGCATGTTACCCCAGCACTCCATTCCTTTTTCCCAAGAGATGGTTTGAATACTCGACACGATGATGCGTACCTCGGCTGGTTTTTGAAGCTGCGTCTTCAGCCACGCCCATTGGGGTTCGCCAAGGAGTGTGCGTGAGGTGTCCGTAGTGGGTTGATACCAGCCAACCTTCCCAACATCTTTCTTTTCTTGGTCAGTGAGCGTATTGCGGTCAAGGTCGTCACGAAAGTAGCGGGTGTCCAGCAAAATAATCTGTATGCGTTGGTCTGCCTCACCGAGGATGCTGGATCCATAGATGCCTGGGTGTGTGCGTCGTGGATCGTCTTGGGGCACATCGAAAAAGTCTAGACACATCTTGGCGGAGGCTTCACGTTCAGGGTAATCCTTGCCGCCGTCATTTTGGCCGTAGTCGTGGTCATCATAGACTGCAAGGATCGGCGTACTTTTTACAAGTTTTTGATAGCCGGGTTTGGCAGCAAGTTTGTTGTATTTAGTTTGCATGACTGACATGTTGGTGGTGTCACCATAAATGTTGTCACCTGTGAAAATAAACAGGTCCGGCCGCTTGGCAACGATGGCATCCCAGATAGGTTGCGGACGATCCTGATGCGCACATGCACCAAAGGCAATTGTCGTCGGTTCAGCTGTTTGTGCTTGCGTGTGACTGATGGTTAAGACGAGCGTTATGAGTAGCACCAAAGGCGTAATAAAAGAAAGCATCAGTAAATCTTTCATGTGTCATTGTTTTTGATAAGTTCGTTTGTGAGTGTTGGGGTCGTATGTATTTTCTTCCTCATGTTTACGATCATCCCCAACCATACCTGCGGCTCACTTTCATGTCCACGAAAGAAGAAACGAAAGCTGCACCTTAAAAAAAGAAAGCGGTACGCATCAAGGCTTGCGAAGCAAAGCTATCGTGCTTCTATGCGGCTGTGTGTTCTTCTACCGACGGTAGTATCCAAATGAATGACCGACCACTCTTCCATTCATTTCATACAGCTCGTTAGAAACAGAAAGCCTTTGTTACATCGAAAGGCCTTGCTCATCGCTTGCCTTGCTTAGTTGTAAAGCTGGAAGATGCTGCACGTTTCATTAATGTAATCACAGCTGATTGAGACAGAAAGTCAGATTTATTTTTGCGCAATCCGCACATACTCTCAGCATTTATGCGTTGCAGATATTAGTCACTTTGTGATCTTTTCAACATAAACGAATTGCTTTTTAAGCGTACGATAATCTTCGGCTATAATTTTTTCGAGGGCAGCAACTTTTGCTTTGCCCACTTTATTCGTCTTCCTCCTAAAAGATTTTCCAATGAATTCAGCACTGGCCGCCTCGACATTAGAGACGAAACAATGTGTCCCCTGCGAAGGGGGCGTTGTAAAGTATTCGCTAGCAGACGCTACTGCCCAAGTTGCCGCGCTGCCTGCTTGGCGGCTCATCCAGGATGGCACACGAATCTGCCGCGACTGGCAACTCAAAAGTTTTCGTGATGGTATCCGTCTGATTAATACCATTGGTGCTCTCGCCGAGCGTGAGCAGCACCATCCTGACCTCCATTTGGAAAGCTACCGAACGGTTCGGGTTGAGATTTATACCCATGCTATCGGCGGCCTTTCTGAAAATGATTTCATTCTGGCTGCCAAAATCGATACTGTCGCGCCGCCTTCACAAAATTGATGACACAAGGCACCCTAAGAGTAATAAACAATGCTTATTCAGATAATCCTTTCAGTTCCGTGTGAATCGAAAACTCTGAAACTTCATATTTAATTTCTGCATCACTTTAACGCCCATCTCCTTTGTCTTTTTTGCAGTATCAACCTTGCGCAAGAGATGCCTAACTATTCAGGCATTTGTGAAGAATGATGTTCGACAATCATCCAGCGTTCACCATTCCATCGGTAAACAAAAGTAAATCTTGCAGATACGGAAGTACCATCTTTAAAAGAGAAGGTATAGATGCCTGAGTTTATGGCTATTTGGCCAAAGGTCCGAACGTTTCCCTCATCAATTTTTCCTACCGGACCGTTTGCGAGAAAGCGAACAAAATAGTCTTCAATTTCCTCATGATTGTGTCGAACTTTATTAGACAGAGTCGGCAATAGAATTCCATTGCTTTCGTAGAGAGCAGCAACGTTTTTAGGATCGCCTGTCTGAATAGCAGCATTCCACTCATCGAATAAAGCAGTGATCTCATTCTGGGTCATCTCACATCTCCTCAGTTCAAACGATGAAGCCATCGCCTCATAACAAGTATTAATCGAACCTACTCAGGTTACCGTTTGGCATTGTGAGGCAATGAATATGACGAATAAAAGTCGTTTGGGTATCCAGAACTCCTCTAGCCGGACATATTTTTATGTGGCTGGTGATTTTCTGCAATAAATTTTTTGTATTTTTTATGCCATGGTTCATAAAGCCGACCAGAACCATACTCGCTAGGGAATCCGGTCCATTTGCGAACACGAAAAGTTCACGTACAAAAGACTGTCAGAAGATTCTGTTGGACATGCTCAATCAGTCTTCATGCAACTTAGTTAATGTCACTCTCAGCCGCAGGAGCAGCTACTGTCACAGCAGTTTCCACCTTTGGATGATACTGGTAGCGACATGCCTCCTGAAATGATTCGACGCACCGGCTCGCCCGTATCAGGATGTTCGGTCAAAGCGTCGTCAGTCATTTTTTGAACAATTTCGAACTGAGTCGGCTGCTGCTCGGCTTTCTCAGGAACTGTTTCGTAAACGTAAATTGGCATGGGAAGGTAGAGAGAAGATCTTTGTTGTAAGAGAATAGGTAGGAAAATAGCGTGTAGTTTTCATTTGCCTAGAAGAGCAGATACCCACTTTCATGCCTACCGAGTCTGGCATCAGGGCTCGAACGGACAGTAAATCGAAATACAAACGTGAAGAAGGAAGCTTCCCGAGTAGGCAGTTACTGCATTTCACCTGCTCATTACTATCAAACGTGCATTACTCCCTATCTGGAATGGTAATCGTGACCTTGTCAACGTTTCCTGTGAATTCGGAATCCTTTCGACTTTTGAACAGCTTGGATACCACCTGTGTCGCATCGTCGACTCCCACGTCTGCCGTTTCATCTGCCGAGAAGACAGCAGGCTGAGTTTTTTCAACACGTCCTTCTGCCACCATCTCACCATCAACAAACAACTTGGCTACGCCACCTTTACCGGTGCCGTCGCCGTCATAGTCAAAGGTCAACTTGATATTTGCCTTTTCTCCATCTAGCTCATCAGGCCCTTCGATCGTGTACTGATCGAGTCCAAACCAATTGTAGGTGTAGGCTGGCTTGCCTTCATTCATGTAAAGTGCCCACCCACCAAATTTTCCACCCTGGCAAAGGATGATTCCATTTGTTTTGTCACTGAGTGAAACATCGGCCTCGATTGTTTTCGAGGTGTTTTTGACATTTAGGAATGTGTTTTCAAGAATCCCTTCCATCCCGTGGGCCAGAGTCAGTGACTTTCTGTCTCCCATGAGATCTGGGCGGCCTGCAATTCTTGCATTGAACCGTTCGTACAGTCGGTCGTCGATTGGATAGACATTGTTAGCCAACGCTTCAAGTACGAATAATTGTCTCAACTCCTTCATCTTCTCTGGATTCTTTTGAGCCAGATCGTTCGTCAGGCTGAAGTCTTCTTCGACGTTGTAGAGTTCCCAGATGTCTTCTTCGAGTGGACGCAGTGGTTTCCCTTGCCAGGGAATCTGGTGAACAGTGCGAGCCAACCATCCTTCATGGTAGATACCTCGGTTACCAAACATTTCGAAATATTGCGTGGTGTGCCGATCGGCTGCGTCTTTATCCTTCGTAGCGTAAAGCATACTAACGCCATCCAGCGGCTTTTGCGGAACGCCGTTGATCACCTTCGACTGCGGAATTTTCGCTGCTTCCAAAACGGTGGCCGCTACGTCGTTTACATGGTGCCATTGATGACGGATTTCACCTTTTGCATCAAATCCGGCAGGCCAGTGCATAACCATGCCGTTTCGGGTCCCACCGAAATCGGCAGCCATTTGCTTCGTCCATTTAAAAGGGGCATCGGTAGCAACCGCCCAAGCCGCTGAGAAATGCGGGAAGGATTCGGGCCCACCCCAATCATCGGAACGAGCCAACATGCTATCGATCGTCTCGGCGTCAAAAATACCGTTCAGGTGAACAAGCTCATTAAATGTACCTTCCAACCCACCTTCACCGCTGGCCCCGTTATCGCCCATGACATAGATGAAAAGGGTGTTATCAAGTTCATCGATTTGATCGATGGCATCGACCAGACGACCGATCTCGACATCCGTGTGCTCGGTAAATCCAGCAAACGTCTCCATCTGTAACGCAAATAAGTCTTTTTCTTCCTTGCTAAGTGATTCCCAATCTTTGATATCTTCAGGCATATCTGTTAACTGAGTATCTTCGGGAACGATTCCTGCTTCCTTTTGCCTCGCGAGAGTTTCCTCTCGTAACGCCAACCAACCTTTATCAAATTTACCCTTGTACTTTTCAATCCACTCTTTGGGTGCATGGTGCGGTGCGTGCGTGGCGCCGGTTGCAAAGTAAACAAAGAATGGTTTGTCAGGCGTCATTGCCTGCTGAAATTGAACCCAGCGAATGGCTTCGTTGGTCATATCTGTTGTGAAGTGATAGTTTTCTTGGGTTTCTTTTGGCACACGAGTGACGCCATCGAAGATCACCGGTTCCCATTGATTGGTCTCGCCACCGATAAAACCATAGAATTTGTCAAAGCCTGACTGAGTAGGCCATCGGTAGAACGGTCCAGATACTGAAACTTCCCATGTTGGTGTTTCATGCCATTTTCCAAACGCTGCGGTGCTGTATCCGTTGTACCGAAGGGTTTCTGCAAAATATTTGGCATCATTGGGACGCATGCCAAGATTGCCGGGAAAGCCCGTCGCGATCTCCATTACTGAGCCCACATTGACATTGTGGTGATTCCGTCCTGATAACAAGGCAGCTCGAGTTGGTGAACAAAGAGCGGTGGTGTGAAAACGATTGAATCGCAATCCATTTTGGGCAAGCCGTTCGAAGGTTGGTGTCTCAATTGCTCCGCCAAAGGGCGCAGTTGCGCCAAAGCCGATATCGTCGATCAGCACCACGACCACATTGGGAGCCCCTTCGGGAGCCGTAACTTCAAAGGGCGCAGGCTTGGTGGCTTTACGAGCATCCATTTCACGAATTGGTGGTGTCTGCGGGTTTGGAATCGGTAGTGATGAACGGTCATAGTCTTGAGCGGTAATGGCTTGCGTTGTGAATAACATGGCAAGTGCGATCGCACCAAGGCCGCGAACCATAACTATCAGAATGCTCATTGGCATTTTCTAATCTCCACTTCGAGAAGGACTTCGAATCAAATTAAAACAGACCGGCACAAAAGCTGGAACTGGTACGAACGAGTATACCAACCCCGTTGGGCTGGCTCGTTTCAGCAAGTGAAATAAGCCGAGAGAATTGAAATAAGCCTGAAAAAGATGCCGGCCCCTGATTCCAGTGATCCCGAGCTTGCGGGCCAATGGAAGACTCACTGGATCAATACTAGAAAATTCGTGGAACCGTATCGACTGCCGTATTTGGAATAGGGATACTATTTGTCTCGGTGAGCAGGAATGTTTCAGCGGGGACAGGCTAGGTTGTCGGTTTTCGCTCCTGGGTAAACGAAAAGGATCGACTTCGATCCTCTATTCTCCTGCGAGGGCTTTGGACACCAGATTGTTTCGCGTGCTCAAATCACCCGAAACTGGCAAAACCCTAGCCCATAGCGTTAGCCGTGGGTGCGTCGTTGATTATCTGGTGGCTGACGCCACCAGCGATGCCGCTGAGGTTCAACAGGAAAGCAAGTACCCTGTACCCGAACTCCACTCTTCCGCTTCATACCAGCTATCTTGCATCTTCTGTGCTCTCATTCGTTAAGCTATTGGGACGAAGCAGTCGCTCTGTTACTGCTGGCTTCCATTCCATTCAATTGAGAGCTCAAGTCATGCAAGCCATCTTCCGATTTCAGTGTTTTTTTCCAATCAATACATTCCTCGTCTGCCTTGTATCTCTGGTTTTCTGTGCAGGCAAAGGAATCACATTCGCCGGCACGGTGGATGAATCGCAGTCGGCATGGCACACAAAGTATAAGAAGCAGGAGAACGCTCCAGATCCGAAAGAGATGTTGCTCAACACTGATCCGGAACCTGACGTGCACGAGGGGTTTACTCCACTCTTTAATGGTAAGGATCTCAACGGCTGGACTTCCAAGGGAGGAACCTGCACATTCGAAGTTGTCGATGGAATGCTTGTCGGCACCTGTGTGCCAGGATCTCCAAGCACCTATTTGAGTACAGAGAAAAACGACTTCCAAGACTTCATCTTTACGTGTGATATGAAATGGGAGGTCGATGGAAACTCAGGAGTAATGTTTCGTGCACAGAGCAAAATGGAGAAAGACAAAGAAACCGTCTTCGGCCCACAGGCGGAGATGGAGGGAATCACTGGCGATCGTTACTGGTCAGGGGGTATCTATGGCCAAAGTTGCGGCGGATATTTCTATCCTGTTTGGTTAAAGGAACATAACAAAGCGCGTGCAGCGCTTGATCGTGAAGGTTGGAATCGCCTCACGATCTCTGCGCAGGGAAATGTCATAAAGACCTGGATCAATGGTGTGCCCATTGCGCACTGGATCGACGACGGCAGCTATCCACGTGGTTTCTTTGGCCTGCAGATTCATAAAGGATCCAAGGGGAAAGTTCTGTGGAAGAACATTCGATTGAAACCTTGATTCACCGGGCTATTCTTACGCCCATCACGCAGGCACGTGGCACATCGGCATCAAATACCCAGACATCTGGGCAGGCCTGGCTCGGATCGCTCCCGCGACGTTCCGTTCACCGAATGATCTGGCGAAGATCAAGACAACTCCCGTGATTCTTGTGCAGGGCGATAAGGACCGACTGGTTCCCGTACGAGGTGCTCGGCGCTGGGCAACGAAAATGAAAGAGCTCGGAATGACGCACAAGTACATTGAGGTAAAGGATGGCAACCACATCAAACCAGCCATCACCCAACTGCCCGCAATCTTTGAGTTCTTCGACAGGCCAACGGGCGAACCGGAGCTTGAACATCGAAAGAACGGAAGCAATGAAGACTAGAAAGACGCTACTGCCCTGGTTGGGCTCCCGATTACAGCCCGGGAAACAGGATAAGGAACAAACAATGTTTATTTCATTGACAAGGAGTGGATGGAAGGCCCTGCTTGTTCTCGCAATCAGTCTGGCTCAAACACAAGGTCCCGCCAAGTCGCAGGAAACGAAGGCGGACGGTGAAATCACCGCGACTGGCAAACGGGGCAGACCGCTTCTCGGCGTACAACGCTGGGATATGTTCTCCGGCAAGGGAGCCACACAACAAAAGGAACTCGGTTATCTGCCAGGAAAACAGGGCTTCCTAAAAGACTCCCAATGGCACGACCGAGTGCCTTTCTTCTGTCGGCTGACCAAGGACGTCGACTGGATCGAGCATCCCGCCAATGCCGGTCCAGTGTGGTTCAACCATCCCTTCAGCCAGCAACTGCTGCAGGAGAGCATGGACCAGGAACTTCGCTATGCCCACAACGCGGGAATTGATTTCTTCGTCTATCACGGACCGGCGCGGAAGCTTTACGCTAACGGCTGGGAGCTCAGGAACAATTTCGATTGCCACCTCTCCAGCAAGATACCAGAAGCCAAAAAAGTAAACTTCACTTGGGCTTTGTATGCGCACCGAGCCATTCGCTACACACGAAGCAAAGTGGCTACCATGATGGATGAGACGATTGAGTACATCACGATGCCGAACTGGCAGACAGTGATGGACGGTCGCCCCTTAATCGTCGTCTACCATCCCGAAAGATTCCGAGCGGCCCTACAGGTCGCCCAGGGCAAAGAGCATATGACCGGCGTCGGATTCGTGGAGTATATCAGGGCGCGGGTCGAAGCGGAGGGACTGAAGACCCCATACATCGTTGGATGTATGGAGCCGAGAGACAGTTGCTTGCATGCCGAAATCCTGAAAGAAGAGGGTTACGATGCATTCATGGACTACGAGGGAGCCTACGGGGGAGCGGTTGCCAAAAGAGACGAAGCGCCAACCTATGCATCGGCCACCGAGGAGATCCTCAAGACCTGCGAGCAAGAGTATCTGAACCGTGGTCTCCCGTTTCTTCCTCCCTGTCCCAGCATGCATTATCGGTGGCCCCACGCCTTCGATCGCAAGGGACAAGCCATAGAAAAATTGCATCACTTCCAGTGGCCCAAGGAAGGCGACCTTGAGGCCCGAGTCGAAGCCGTTCTTGATTTCGTGGCAAGCCACCCCGAGGACTGCGAGGCGCAGACTGTGATCATGTATTCATGGAATGAACACTCCGGGGGCGGCGGCATTTGCCCGACCATGGGCAAGTCGCCCGAGTACGAACCTGAGACGCAATGGCTCGATGAAGTGGCCGAGGCGCTGGCGACGTGGAAGTATCCCCCAAAGGACAATCCAAAAGACGACGATAAAAAAGATGACGACAAAGAGCTTTCTTCCTATGAAAAAATGAAAGAACCGCCGCCTCCTGCGGATGCGGATAAGGTTCATGGGAAAGACCTACCCGCTCCCACACATGCCGTTGGCGCGAATACATCGGCGCAGAAGCGTCCGAATATCATTTTCATCCTGTCGGATGACGTATCGCCGAGGGATTATGCCCTGTATGGCGGCAAGACGGTCTCGCCAGTTTTGGAAAAACTGGCTACGGAGGGCCTTTACTTCAAAACGGCTTGGGCCACGCCGCGCTGCGTGCCTACTCGCGCTATGTTGCTGAGCGGCAAGTATCCCTTTCGCACGGGCGTGTATGAGAATCAAATCAATCCGCGGGGCGAAGACAATCGCATCATGCCGATGGGGGAGCGGTTTCCCAATACGCTCGGTTCGTTGATGACTGCGAATGGATACAGAACGGCGATGGTGGGGAAACTCCAGACGGGGGACGTGAGGAGCTACGGCTTTCAACGTTGGTGTACGGTGAATCACGGCCGTATCTTTGACATGAAGCATTCCAATAACGACGAGGACGGGAAGCAGGTCGTCCAGCCGAATGTGCACAGTACTGACGCCCTTTTCGATTACCTGCATCGCTTCACGGCGGAAGAAGCGGAGGATCCCTGGTTCGTCTACATGCCCCTCAATTTGCCGCACTCGGTGCGTAATCCGGACAACCCGGCTAAGTGGGGACCGCCGGTGGTGCCGGAGCTGGATGAAAACTGGCAGAAGACCGGCAAGATGGTGCAGAATGATTTCGAGGCCAGCTTGCGCTACCTCGACTACAAGATCGGCGGTTTCGTCGCGCACCTGAAGGCGACTCAGCAGCTCGATAATACGATCATCATGTACGCGGGCGACAACGGAACGCACCGTTACGGCAAGTCGAATCCCGACTCTGAAAAAGGCCCGAGAGTTCCCTTTGTCGTTTATGCTCCGGGAATCTTAGAGCCGATGGGAGCATGCGATGAACTCGTAGACTTTACGGATGTGATTCCTACATGTGTGGAATTAGCAGGCGGTGCTTTGCCGGAAGGCGATGTCTTCGATGGTCGTAGTTTTGCGCCTTTGATTCGCGGCGAGTCGTTTGAGGGGCGGGAATGGATCTTTTCCCAGTGGTTTGGCCTTCGTTTTTTGCGAACGAGGCATCACCTGATCGACGGCCGCGGTCGTTTTTATCATACGGGAGACAACCGCAATGAATGGGTCGAAGGAGCGTATCGGGATATAACGCAATCGCTCGACGAGCGAGTGATTGCGATGAGGAAGCGTTTGGAACGCATCCTGGAAAAGATGCCGGCCCCTGATTACGGCGATCCCGAGCTTGCGGGCCAATGGAAGAAGCATTGGATTGATACTAGAAAATTCGTGGAACCGTATCGACCGCCGTATTTGAAATAGCTATCTGTGCGAGCTCGGGAAGTTTGATAGCGTCAACGAATTCACAGGGCACATCGATCCACGCACCCATCAACAAGAGCGACCATCGCCACTGATGCGGACAAAGTGACGAGACCAGATGGCACGGTGTGGTATTGTCACCGCGTACAAGATCCTTGGAAAATTCGAACGACAATAGCAGATGCTCCTCACGCATTTCATGGCCGATTGTTCATTCGCCGACTGTCAGCCTCAGCAGTAGCATGCGGGCCGTGCAAGTTTGGGTACTTCCCTTGTCTTCACCGGTCTAACAGTCCCGTGCAAATATCGTTCGTCGACGCTTGCATCGGTCGACACACCGCCTGCAATTCCGCGCTCACCTCGGTTGCGACCGTCTATGGAGATTGCACCGCGTCAATCCCCTACTGCCAGCGAAAAACGGGACCGCCACCACTGGGGGTGACGGTCCCGATGTTCGGGTAGAGTCCAAAAAGCTCACCGAGTAGGAGTGCTACCTATTTTTTTCCATTGTTTTTGATGTGGGTGTCCGTGGTCAAGTGTGGTCGTTAGTGGTCGTTTGTGGTTGCTGAACTCCTCATTTAGCTTCTCAGACTTTTTAACGACCATCCCCAACCAAACATACGAGCCACTTTTGAGGCCACCTGGGATTGTTCTTCTCGCTTTTTGGATGATCTCTCTGCCAAATCCATTTTCTAGCGTCAAACGCTGCCAGTATGCGTTGCGTGTTTTGGCTATCCGCTGAGGTACGTGAACTGCTGTAGATGCTCACCGTCTTAACAGCATTGAAGCTCAAAATTATTAGGAAGGGTTATTAGTCATGTGGTACGCACCGGTTTTACTACTCGCACGGGCTATCCTTAAACACACGGCTCATGAGTCGCTTGTCAAAACGGGCGATGCTTGCGGAAGTGCCATTGGCCGGGCTAATCTTAAGCACATCACGAAGGCTCAGGTGCATCCGTAATCAAAGAACTTTTAAGTCCAACGGGAAGCCGAATGAAATATGAAAATGAAGGGAAGGAAGACGATTCCTATGCTTTTACAGGTGAAATTCTGGATGTCCACATTCAGGCGGCCAAGCGTTATGGCGTAGAGCCAGTAATTCACTCGAAGGACTTCATGTACTGGGCCACTGTTCCTGGTCTGCCCCCTGCGGAAGCACACCCACGTTCAGCTATGAACTACTTTGAGGGCGGTTCGGCGTGCGCCCATCGGATCGCCAGCATCATTGGGGCACCTGCCTTTCGGAGTCGGAAGACCCGATTGCTCGAATTCGCCTCGGGCTACGGACGAGTTTCGCGCCACCTAAACAAATATCCTCACATCGAATTGGTTTGTTCGGACGTTCATGAAAATGCTACTGATTTTCTTAACAAGTCTCTAGGGTTGAAGGCGTTTACATCGGCCACTCACCCAGACGAATTTTCGCATGCGGAGAAGTACGATGTCACGTTTGTGCTGTCATTATTTACGCATCTGCCGAAGCACACTTTCGGTCTCTGGCTGTCCAGGCTCTACGAAACGGTGACACCTGGCGGACGCCTAATCTTTACAACGCATGGTCAAACGCACCTCCCGCCGGGTATGGAGTGGCCGAGTGATGGCTTCATGTTTACCGAGGTAAGTGAACAGAAAGATCTCGATACTGGCGAGTATGGCTCAACAATCACCAATCCCGATTACGTGTTTTCCGAGATCAGGACCAGTACTGGAAGCTCCCGGATTTCCTTTGAGCAGACGGGTTATGCGACTCAGGATTTATGGATTGTTCATCGCACGTGATGAGCAGACGTGCTCGAAGAAACCGTCGGTGGGTGGGATTCCGGGCGGGTGCGAGTGAAAGAGGCCGTGAGCCCAATTTTGATGCCAGAACTCTGAGCCCAAATCCTCGTATGACCGTGAAAGAAGTGGCAAACGAGAATAGGAAAGCTCCCCGATCCGTACTCTATGCGAACATCTGGGCTGGTTGAGGTAGGTGCCTACTGTATCAACAACTTACGTCGATCGCCGAAGGTTGAATTCCACTGTTGGAAACCCATTTCAGGAATTCCGAGGCCCAAATGCGAACCCAGGAAGCTACGTCCTGATGGGCTGAAACGGGCCCGCTACTACCAGTCGCTTCTTGATTCCGGTGAGGTCTCTAGCCGTGCCGAATTGGCTCGATATCTTGGGGTCAGTCGAGCGAGAGTGACTCAGGTCCTTAGACGCCTGAAATGAGCTGTGCAAACAGTTGAATCGCCAGCATACCATCGAACCCGAATCATGAAGAGCAGATCTTCGTTGCCTCATTCTCGACTCAAAGGCGGCCGTCAGAGTAAAGCGATTGGACTTCTTCAGACGACAACGCATCGCCGAATAGAGTGACTTCGTCGATTTGGCCGTTGAAGTTTCGGATTTTCTGGGGACTGTATTCCATGGGAGTCCCCCAGTTTCCGATTTCCGTCTCGCCGAATCGGAGTTTGAACTTGTCCGTGGTGATGGGTGAATCGCCAACGTTTTCGCCGTTGATGTAATGGGTGACCCGCGCGGACTTGCTGTCATAGACCGTGGCCAAATGTGTCCAACGACCAAGATGCTTAATGTTCAGAATGGGTTTTGAATCATAAGCGACATGACCGCTGGGAGTCTGGATGCCGAGCAGGAGGCGGCCGTCGTCTCGCAATTGCCAGTGCGGTTCACCTACGTCGTAACCGTTGGTCAACATCAGGGCGATGAAAGATCGGTCAAGTCCGTCGATGCGCACCCAGGCAGACCAGGTCAGTGAATCGAACTCGCCGGGGATTTGAAGCCGTACACGATCACCGGGATGCTTGAACTCCAAGGCATCTTTCCCAGACCATCGGCCCTCGGTCCACCGACATCCAACGATCGCTCCGTTGGATTGGTCATTGTTAGTTGATCGATTCCGCAGCAATCGACTGGAGGAAGCATTCTTCTCGAACGTGTAATGAAGCACGACTTGCGGATTGGCGGCCAATGATTGCTGCTCCATTCTCCATTGTTCCAGCCGTGCCGTATTTCGCGTCGATGCCAATTGAAGCAACTGTGATGACGAGACAAATTCGACGGGTTTCGTACTGGACGGTGCAATCTTTCCGGCTGCGGAAACCGACGCGCTTTCGCTCTCGGTGAATTCTTGACGGGTGCTTGGAGACCGATCGGTCCCAGACTCGTAGAGCTCTACTTTGCCATCGAACACATGCACCGAAGCGCTACCGTCACCAGAAACATCCATCCCAAACTCGGTGCCAAGATCCACAAGTTCGACATTTGGGGAGACCACCGCGAAACCTTCTGCTTGGCGAGGAACATGTGCTCGCAGCCGACCGCGATGACAGATCAGGCGATCCGCATTCACGAATTCCAACACTGCTGGTCCTTCAACGACCACAACGGCACCACGATAGAACTCCAGTTGGATCAGACCAGACTGTAGCTCTACTTTCCCCGGAGAAACGCTCGAACCAACGTGCAGTCGAGTCTCGCCTGCCCATTGGGGGTCGTAGCTTTGTGTGACGACCGCAACACCTTCGTCGAACAGCTCAGCGAGCGATTCGTTCGGGACGCCTTGAGGTCTCGCCCACAGCAATGCGAAAAGAATCGTAGCGGAAGTTGCCAACAAGATTGTCGCTATTACTCGAAAGCGGCGTGTGCCAGCCGCAGTATCGCTCGTCGACTTTAGGCTTGCAGTCTTGGGCTCATGGGCCTGAACACCGTCGCTAAGCATGGCCGATAGGTGCATCGACTCCGCGAAACGTCGACGCGCGCCGGGCTGGGTCTGCAGAAGGTTCTGAAGCTCGACTGATTGTTCGTCGGAGAGGATGTCATCGCGCATTGCTGTGACAAGCTCGTCCAACCGTGTGTCCCAGCTATCTGATGACTGATTCATAAAACGCCCTCGCGTACTTTCTCGTTGATGCAATCCAACAACAAGGACTGAATCCGATTCAATCGCTTGTAGATTGCCACTCGACTGCGTCCCAGTTGCTCGGCGATTGCCGTAACGCTTTGAGACATCTCGAATCGCGACGCGAGCAGTTCTCGCCCCGGCGCGTCGATCGCCTTGAGGCACTCGTCGAGCGCGACCTGCCGAGCTTCATGCTGGCAACTCACCGCGACCGCCTCGTCGGCCAGCAATGCAAACTGCTGGTCATCGAGTGGCAAGGGAACGTTCTTTTGCTTTCGTCGCCAATTGAGAATTGTCAACCGGGAAACAGCCATCGCCCATGCGGCAAAGTCGGTTCCGATTTCAAATGTGTCGAACTTCTGCCACAGCACCGTACTGACGTCTTGCTGAATGTCTTCTGCCGCAGTGCGGTCGTGGACCAGTGTCAGGATGAACCCGTAGATGCGGCGGTGATTGGCCACCAGCAGCGCGGAAAACCGCTGGACCTTTTCGTCGTTGTTGCTGGTTTGTGTCATTGGTTCTCCACGGTCGCCGCGTTGAATGACATTGCAGTGCCGGATGACGCCGAGTGCTTCCGGCCCGTGGCGACGATACGCAAACGGTGGAAGTCAGGTTTCAGGTCACTCTTTTCAAACCCCGTGACGTCGAACCGATCCTCTTCACTGTACAGATCGAACTCGCCCATTGGCTTGCCGTCGAGTTCAAACTCCACAATGCCAAGGTCGCCGGACGTCACGCATTTGTAATCAACTGCCGTTCCGTAAAAGCAAATTTCGACAGCAGATCCAGGTGGCATGCGAAACTTATAGTACGAAGCCAGATACGCTCGCGGATCCTTCACTTTCTGGACCGACCGTGGAATCGTGCGAAACATTTCCGAGCCGACTTCCTCGTCGTACATATTGTAGCGTTTCATTTCTGCCGGAACGTTGAAGGTCAGTGGCACCTCGTGGCCGGTGGGATCGCGAAGAACCAACTGCGGCACCTTCGGCAGGTACTCGGTTCGGTTTAGAATGTTCTTCCACGTTGCACCATCATCGGTCGAACGAAAAACGCCGTCGATTGCGGGAGCGAACAGTGTCTTGTCTTCTGTGTAGTTCGATGAAAACGTTGGGCCGCTGAACAGGAACTTTCCCTTCAGACCAAGAATACTCCATGACTTGCCAGTATCTCGCGATCGAAAAACGCCTTCTCCAAACGTGTTGACATAAAGCGTCTGATCGTTCGCAAAATCAGGCGAAAACGTCAGGTTGCCAATGTACTTCCCGTCAAGATTCAGTTCGGCCGGTCGGAACGTCGCACCGAAGTTATTCGTGACGCGCAGACTGCCGATCTTGTCCATTAGATACAGCAGGCCATCGCTTTCGTAGTTGGGTGAGACGATGATTTTCTCCGCCCCACGCCCGGGAGTCATGTTCTTCCAGGACTTGCCTTCGTCGGCCGAGACAAACGCACCACGTGCTGTCGCGGCGAACACCTGTTTCTGCTTCGACCCCTTGGGAGTGAACGAAAACCCGTTGATGTAGTTCTTGTCTCCGCCGATCGACAGCAGCGTGAGTTCATTGGTCTTGTCGTTGAACTTCCACGAATGCTTCTCCGTCACGCCGAGAATTTTTCGTGGCACGGAGAAGAAATAGATCAGCCCGTCGTCTTTGAATTCCGGCGAGATACCAAGCTTGCGATAGAGTACCGGCTTGCCGACGACCTTCGCCGTGTCGGTCTGTGTTACGTTCACCCACGACCGGCCTCCATCGCTGCTGCGGTAGAGCCCGGTTGCAATGTCCAGCACAAAGATTGACTTGTCTTCTTTGTAATTTGGCGACAACAGCATTCCGTTCGCGAAGGCTGACGTGATGCCAATGTTTGCACTGTGCCAGGTATCTCCATGATCGCTGGAACGCGAGATGCCGCTGTTGTATGTCGCGGTGAAGATGTCCTGGGAATCTTTGCCCGGAGCTGCATAAACGAAGTAGCTCCACTTGGTGTTCCACACGTTGATGTGTCGCCAGTACTTCCCGGCGTCGGTGGTCTTGTAGAAGCCAGTTGTTTTGCCAAGAAAGATTGCCTTGTCGCTGGCGTAGGTGGGTGAGAATTCGATCTTGTTGATCAGAATATTGACGTGATGAACCCATCGACTCAGTCCGTTCGACCGGGTCTCCCATTTCTGTCCACCGTCTTCCGACAGAAAGAAATATCCCTTGGCCGAACCGCAGGCAATTGTTTGATCTTCTGCGTAATTCGGCGAAAGCTTCACTTTGCAGAAGAAGTCACCGCTGCGTTTGAAGACTTCCTTCCATGATCGCCCGCTGTTGCTACTGAGTTGAACGGAACCATCTTTTAACGACACAACTGCGGTTGTTCCGTCAGTGGACGTATCGAAATCTGCAATTACGGCGGAATCGAATTGGTCTGCCAGAGTTGACCACTTGTCAGTGGAAAGGTTCAGTACATCGACTGTTCCCGTGGCGTAGTCGACCAACTCCATGCCGTTCTTCTTTTTCGGCGTGTCATAGAAAACGCGATGGACGAACAATCGGTCGCCGGCAAGTTGCAGCTTGCCAAACGTGGTCTTGTTGAAGTCCTTGAGCGTATCGGCGATTTCCGCATTGCTAACTCGATGAACACCGTCCTTTGTCAGCACATAGATCGTTTCGGTTTCCGAGTAGTCAGCCGCAATGCAAATCGAGAACACTTCTTCGTCCGCGAACAGCGATTGCTTCTGCCAGTTGCGTCCCCGGTCGGTGGACTTGTAGTAGCCTGCCTTTGTGACCATGTAGACCGTTCCGTCGCGACCGAAGTTTGGCGAGAACGTGTGGCCTGTTACGAGCGTCCGCTGCATCCCCGCATGCGATTCCGAAAATGTCTCGCCGTAATTCGACGACATCAAGTGAGCTTCGCCAAACTGTGTTGACGACGCAAACACCAATCCGTCTTCACTGAATGTGGGGCTCAAGTCCAGCGAATAGATGATGTCGTGAGGCACATGAGCGTAAGCGTTCCCAATGGAAAGCAGCACAACTGCTGAGCAGATTACGAGTGATCGTAGGTTTGTCATAAATCGAGTGGTGCCAATTTCTGAAGCAAAAGACGACGATGTGTACGGGAAATGTCGCAACCAGTGGTTGTGTAAACCTTCGGAATGGAGATGAGGCCAAATTGTTCACAATTTTCGCCGCTGTGGTTTACAAACGGTCCACATCTGACATTACCACCCCATGCAGACAAAGATACGGCTTCACACTCAGAGTCATGATTTGATGGCACGAAAATTCGTAGTCACTCTACTGATCGCTCTCAGCCCTGTGTCATTGGCGACAGCCGATGAGTCTCTCCAAGAGTCGGTCTCACCGTTGGTCAACTCGTCTTGCATCGATTGCCACGATGCGGACACGGACACGCGATTGAACTTCGAGAAACTCAGCGATGATTTGACGGATCCGGCGGTCTTTCGGCAATGGGAACAAGTCTTTGATCGCGTGACAACGGGAGAGATGCCTCCGAAATCCGAACCACGCCCAGACTCGACGCAAGTGACGGACGCGTTGGCAAAATTGAAAGACTCATTGAACGCTGAAAACTTTGCTCAGCAACAAGAGTTTGGCCGAGTTCCATCGCGTCGGCTAACACGCCTCGAATACGCATACACCGTCCGCGATCTACTTGAAATCGACGAGGGTGGATTTGCGGACGACCTGGCAGAGATGTTGCCACCTGAAAGCGACAGCGGTGGCTTCGATACGGTTGCCGCAACGCAGCGAACATCGCCACTGCATATTGAATCCTGGTTGCGAGCCGCGGATCACGCGTTGAACACTGCGATCAATCTCGGTCCGCGTCCGGAGAGCTCGCGCCGCATTGTCGATTTCCCGAACGCTCCGTATCTGAGTTCATTCAACAAACGCTCGCTTACGAACGGCGGAAGCAATCTGAAACAGTTGGACGATGCGGTCGCGATGTTCCTTGATCTGGATTACGTCCTGCGGTCGGACAAATGCGGCCTCTTCATTAAAACGGCAGGCTACTACCAGATCACGCTCGACGCCTATGCCTATCAGGCGGATCGAACGATGACGCTTAAGCTGGTTCAGGCAAACCCAAAGAAGGTCGGACCAGAACTGCTCGGTGCATTTGACCTGCAACCCGGTCGACCTCGGAAGATCGAGGTGACCACCTTCATGCGACCGGGCGACTATCTCTATCCAGCGGTTCACGTCGCGAATAGGAACACTTGGTCTGGGCTTTCTGCTGTTGGCGGCGCTGATAATTACAAAGGCGAAGGCATCGCAGTGAAGTCAATGCTCGTGGAAGGTCCGCTGGTTGATCAGTGGCCTCCCGCCAGCACTCAGGTGTTGCTGTCCGAACTGGACCCATCACAGTCGTCGCTCAAACGCGTCACCGATGTCGTCACACGAATCGGCCCCCGGGCGTTTCGCCGCCCGTTGCATGCCAACGAGCTTGAGTCGTTTGTCAATTTGGCTCGTCCAGGAGTTGATGAAGGACGTGAATTTGCGGAGGTGATCCGCGCTCCCATTCGGTCCGTGCTCAGTTCGCCACAGTTTCTGTTCTTTGGCGGTGAGCCCGGCAAATTGGATGACTTTGCGCTGGCCAGTCGATTGTCGTACTTCCTGTGGAAGAGCATGCCCGACGAGGAGCTTTTCGAACTCGCACGCAAGGGGCAACTCTCCGAGAGACGAGTCTTGGCGCAGCAAGTGGAACGGATGCTGAATGACGAGAAGTCAAATCGGTTCGTGAAAGACTTTGTGGGTCAGTGGCTGCGGCTTTACGACATCAACGACACGACGCCGGACAAAAAGCTCTATCCGGAATTTGATGGTCTGCTGAACGATTCGATCTCCAAAGAAACGGAGTTGTTCTTTGCCGAATTGATCCGAGAGAACCTCAGTGCATCCAACCTGATCGACTCCGACTTCACGTTCGCCAATCGTCGTTTGGCAGAACATTACCGACTTCCGAGCGTTCAGGGGCAGGAAATGCGTAAAGTCAGCTTGCCACCGAGCAGTGTGCGGGGCGGCATCCTAGGGCAAGCCAGCATTCTGAAGCTCACGTCCAATGGCACGTTTACCTCACCGGTTAAACGCGGTGCGTACGTTTTGACTCGTCTACTTGGTGACGCTCCTAATCCACCGCCGCCCAATGTCGGTTCCATCGAACCCGACACGCGAGGAGCGACGACGATTCGCGAATCGCTGAACAAACACAAGGACCTGGAAACGTGTGCACAGTGCCACCGCGAAATAGACCCGCCTGGTTTTGCGTTGGAGGGCTTTGATGCAATCGGAGGGTTTCGTACACACTACCGCGTTGCTGGCGACAAGCCGTTCGCTCGTTACAAACGGGGACCAGTCGTTGACGCCAGCGGCGTGACCGCAGAGGGCGAACAATTCCCCGGTATACGTGGATACAAACAAGTCTTGCTCAAACACACCGAGCAAGTCGCCCGGCAACTGACCGAGCAGTTGATTGTCTATGCGACGGGCGGCGAAATTCAGTTTGCCGACCGCGAAGAAATCTCTCGCATCGTCAACGAAACGCGAGCAGATGGATATCCGGTTCGGTCCATTATCCATCAGGTTGTCCAAAGCACACTCATGAGGAATAAGTAATGAGCGATCTGAATCGACGGACCATGCTGAAGGCGTCTGGCATCTCATTGGCGTTGCCGCTTTTAGGGTCGATGCAACGGGGGCACGCGAGTGAAGTTGCCGAACCACCATCGCGGATGGTCTTCGTCTGCACGACACTAGGACTGCACGCACCGGCGTTGTGGCCGAAGACGGCAGGCTCCGGGTACGAGTCGACAGAATATCTCGATTTATTGCAGGATCATCGTGAGGATTTCACGTTGTTTTCAGGCTTGGCACATGAGTCTCAGTCAGGCAGGAATCCGCACAACTGTGAAATGACATGGCTGACCGCCGCGCAGGGACCGGGACTGGATGGTTTTCGAAATTCAATCTCAGTTGACCAGTTCGCAGCGAGTCAAATTGGCAACGCGACGCGTTTTCCCTCAATCGCACTTGGTAGTGGAGGTCCGCAAAGTCAGTCCTACACCAGCAGCGGAGTGATGATTCCCGCCGAGACGAGTCCAGCGAATCTTTTCGCAAAGATGTTCTTGAAAGGAAACCCACGCGAAGTCGCAATGCAAAAGCGCAAGCTGAGTGAAGGCGTCAGCATCCTCGACCAGCTTGCGTCTCAGCGGAGTCGCCTGCTTCGGTCATCCAGTTCGGCGGAGAATCGCCAAATCGAAGAATACTTTGAATCGATTCGCCAAGCTGAAATCAATCTTACGGAGAGTAAGGCGTGGCTGGATCGACCGAAGCCGGATCCCGACGAACAACCGCCAACCGACATCGCAGATCGCGCCGACCTGGTTGGCCGGGTGCAACTGCTAATGGATTTGATTCCGCTGATCATCCAGACGGATTCAACCCGCGTCATCACGGTCATGATTCAGGACCATAAGGTCGTGCCAAAATTGAATGGAGTCAGTGGCGAACACCACAACCTGTCGCACCACGGCCAGGAACCGTCGAAGATCGCACAGTTGAAACGGATTGAAAGCGAATTGGTCAAGTGCGTCAGCAGTTTGCTAACGAAACTGAAAAGCACAATGGAAGGCAACGGAAAACTACTCGACCACACCTCGGTACTGTTCGGAAGCAATCTTGGCAACGCAAATGCACACGACCCAAGCAATCTACCAATCTTCCTTGCTGGCGGCGGCTTCAACCACGGGAGCTATGTCACGACTGCAAAGAAGGACGGTAAGCCACTCAGCAATCTGTTTGTCACCATCTTGCAAAACGTGGGGATCGAAACCGACCAGTTCGCGGCAAGCACAGGAACACTGGATTGGTAAAAAGTGGCATTCTATCCCACCCACAGACATTCTCCACCTAGACGACCAAATATGAAACCATTGCAACACCTCGGCCTACTGATCTTCGCGTTATCGCCGCTATTCGCTCAGGCGAAAGACCAGCAACCCAACGTCATTATCGTTATGGCCGACGACATCAGTGCTCGCGACTTCCCGATCTATGAATCGACCAGATGCTACGGCGAACGCGCTTCAACGCCGGTGATCGATCGGTTGGCCAAAGAAGGTTGCTACCTGACAACCGCGTGGTCCTCGACCGTTTGCATGCCGACGCGAGCCATGTTGATGAGCGGTCGGTACGCGCACCTGACCAAGTGGTGGGATAACGGTGAGTTCGGAAAGGCAAAGCGGCGCGGCGGCGGGATCTACGAAGTTGCCGTCAGCTCTCCGCTAACGATCGGGCACGTTGCCAGGCACGCGGGCTACCGCAGCATCTGGGTCGGCAAGACTCACGTCACGACGGGTTCCAGCTACACGAAATTTGCCTTCGACGAAGGCGTCTTCACACCGGGCGAACCTGACGTCCGAGGCACCAGCCCTTATGACCACTTCAAAAACGTCAAGAACAAAGAGTTCTGGAATTCCGATTCGTTTCTGTGGTGGCCGGAAGTGCAAGTCGCCAATCATCCCAGCCATCCGGACAAGCCGTTCTCATGGCAGGAAACGAAGATCAGCGACTACGGCCCCGATATTGAACTTGAACGCATCTTCGACTTCATGGAACGATCGAAAGCACAGGACAAACCGTTCTTCGTATATCACACCTCACACCTCGGTCATCAGGCCGTGGACATGGCCAGCCCGCGACATAACATGACGTGGCCCGGCACACCGAAGCTCACGTGGAATGCAGAGTCGAAGACGTACACACGGCACGAACCGAAGATCACGCCTCGTGGCCCGGTCAACACGCTCAGTACTACCTACGAAAAAGAGAACATCACGCCGGATGAATTGAAGTACCAGATCGAATACCTCGACTATCAGATGTGGCAGTACATCAACAAACTTAAGACGATGGGCGAACTGGAAAACACCATCGTCATCTTCACTTCCGACAACGCCACCAAAGGCTGGAAGGCCTCCGTCGAAAAGCAACGCGGCGTGCATGTCCCGTTTGTTGTCTACGCACCGGGGCAGTCGCCATTCGTTCAAGGCAAGCAGAACATCATTGCCGACTTGTCTGACATGCTGCCAACTCTGGCAGACATCATGGGGACGAAATTGCCCACGCAGGATGAATATGAACTCAACGGCACAAGCCTGTGGCCTTACCTGACCAAACAATCGGACAAGCATCGCGAGTGGATTTACGGCTTCAAAGGCAACCGTCAAATGGTCCGCGGCCATCACCTGCTGCGAGACGGGAAAGGTGCATGGTGGGACGCGAGCGAAACTCCGGCAAACATGGACTCATTCCCACAGATCACAGACCTCACCTCACTTTCCGCCGATCAGCAGAGAGAAAAAGTGATGATCGACGACGTGTTGAAACGTTTCGCTCGCTCCGACGTTGGTGGCCACCACTCTTTCCATGCGGATCCTTCGCGAAAGCTCACCGAGCAAGAAATCGACAAAATGCGATTGAAGAGACAGCGTCTGGAAGAACACTTGGAACAGTTCGAATAGGGAGATTCGCACCACATTTGGTGAAGAAGATGCAATGCAACACATCAAACCAATATCGTTCGCTCGGCAGAGCGAAACACGACTCTACCTCTCTGGAGATTCTTCATGCAGTCTTTTCGTTTCCCAGCCATCGGCGCATTGCTGCTTGGCCTCGTGCTACCGCAATTCGCAAGCATGTCATCCGCTGCCGAACTGGACAAATACGGCGGTACGACGGCCATCAAAGGCAAAGTGACGGGCTTCTTTCATGTGGAGGAGATCGACGGCCGCAACTGGTTCATCACGCCGGACGGAAATGCGTTCTTTGCGGTTGCTCTCAGTCACATGCTTTCCGGCGAGAGCGATCTGGCTTGCAAAAACGTGTACGGTGGAGATGCGGACGCGTGGCTGAAAGGTTCGTTCGAAAAGGCCCGTGAGATGGGCTTCAACTGTGCGTTGGGTAGTGCGACTAGTCCAGAACGTAATCTGAATGGCTTCGTCGACGTAGCGAAAGCCGAGAAGCTGTTTCGCGAAGCAAACTTCCCATTCGCCGTGGGCGTGATCCTGCTCAAACACCCATGGGAGTTCGTGGATGGCGAAACGTTGCCGGATATCTTTCATCCCGACTATGAACAACTCATTAAAGAGCGAGCAGCCTTAGTCTGCAATCAGTACAAAGACGATCCGCTCTGTATGGGTTACTACTATGGTTTCGGGGCGTTCAATCAATCCGACCAGTGGGTCAATCATCATTTCTCGTTGCTTGCTGGTAGTCCCGGTCGCGAGGTGTTGTCGGACTTGCTCATCAAGCGGTACGACAACGATGTGAAGAGATTCAATGCGGTCTACGGCACGACATTGAAAGACATGTCAGAACTGAAGTCGACCTTTGAGCTGACTTATGAAAAGGAATATGAACGCCGCAACTACCCTCGTGTTGGCAAGTCATTGGACGAACAGAAGCTCGCCGACTTCGAGGCGATCGTCTCCCACATGTGCGTAACACTTTATCAAATCGGTCACGAATCGATTCGTCGTTGGGACGAGAACCACTTGATTCTCGGTTCGTTCATCAAGGAATGGGCGTTGTCGATTGATTCGTGGAAAAAGGTTGCGCCCTTCGTGGACATGATCGCGCCGCAGCATGTCAACGAGTTCATTTCTGTAAGCGACTTCGCGGACGCGACCAATCTGCCGATCATCTTTTCCGACGAATACTTCGGATTTCACTATCCGGGCAAGAAGGGCAGTCTGCACGCGGGGCTGGTTTCACACGAGGCACGTGGCGAGGTGTACCACGCGAACTTGATGCGGCACTTCAAAGACCCGCAAGTAATTGGCGTGACATATTGTGCCTGCATGTACGATCAGGGCGGCAACACCTTAGCGAAGAACAACCAGAACGGTTTCTACTCGCTCGACGGCCAGCCGCGAGAGAAGTTGATTAAAGCCGTGACGCAGCTGAACCGTACGGTCTACCAGCACGCAACCAAACCGGCATCGCCGGAGGAACTGGAAAAGTTGCACACAGAGTTGTTTGGCAAGTGGAAAGAACACAGCGTTCGGCGCAGACGTTAATCGGCCTGTTGATTAGCAAATGACTCGTGAGCCGCTGGCCGTAAGGCCACGGGCAATGGAAAACGCCCGGCCGCTTACGCGTCACGGCTCACCAGATCAACAAGTGAACATCTTTAAAATAGCGAAGCATCTAATGCAGACAGTACGAATCGGCCTGTTGATTGCCGTCACAACACTCATTGCCTCTAATGTATGCCCTGCAGCGGCCGCCGAAGACGCAACGGGATTCATCCACGTCAAACAGATCGACGGTGTTTGGTGGTTTATCAACGCGGATGGCGAGAAGTTTGTCAGCATCGGTGTGAACCACATCGAGCCGCACCTGTGGCTGGCTCCGTACAACAAAGCGGCGACGCTAAAGAAGTACGGACATGACATGGTTGGCCCAGATGGTCACTTCAACACGAACGGTGATGCCGCCAAGAAGTGGATCGACGCCCAAGTCAAAACCACTCGGGAACTTGGCTTCAACACCTTTGGCAAGCACACGCACCCCGCAATTGATCCGAAGCTCTTCCAACAACACATTTACTACATCGCATCGCTCGACACTGCTCCACTGGCTGGGTGGCAGGAACGGCGCGGTCGTGGCCCAAGGCCGGATGTGTTCTCAGTGGACTTCGAAAATCATGTCGCATCGAGAGTTCGTCAAGTAACCGACTTGCACAAGGATCAAAAGAACTTGATCGGCTATCTTTACACCGACGTGCCCAGTTGGGTGATGGGACGCGCTGACCAGATGGAGCGGAATGACACGACGATGATTTATCCTTGGATCAATGCCATCCTGCCACTGGGCGAATCGTCACCGGGGAAGCTGCGATGGCTGGAGCACTTGAAGCAGCGTTATCCAAATGCGGAAACGGCCGCCAAAGTCTGGGGCCTGCCGATCAGCCCGACGTACGGCATTTCATGGATGGAGATGGCTCGACAAACGGATTGGTCAAACGCGACCGACGTCGCCTCTGCGAAGAAAGACATGCTGGCGTTCATGCCAATCATTGCGGAACAGTGGTACTCGCTGCACGCGAGGCTCATTCGGAAACATGACCCGAACCACCTGATTCTTGGCGACAAGAACATGGTGATGTGGCACTACGACTTCATGCTGCCAGCAATCAAGAAGCACGTTGACGTCGTCTGCGTTCAGGCATACGGCCCGTGGGAAAAGGACAGGAAGCTGTGCAACATGATCTACGAAGCAACCGGCAAACCAATCTTCAACGGTGATGGTTGCTTCGGTCTCGCGGGACCAAAGCAACAGGAGTGGGGCGTGAAGGGATTCCGCACCGGCGCAAAGTCGCTCGAAGAAGTCGCCACGATGTACGAAGAGATGCTTCGCGGAATGATGTCAACACCGTACTACATCGGCTGGCATCACTGCGGATACATGGAGCAGTGGGACGAGGCCGAACGAGGCGACGCCCCCCGCAACGAAAACGGATTCCTTGATCCGCTTGAACGGCATCGAACAGCGTGGACCTCGGTGCTCAAGAACGTCAACCCCGATGCCGCGAACCTCCATGAATCGGCTGGGCACTAGGACTTGTTAGATCGCGGGCATTAAAAATCTTGATAAAGGCCGCACAGCCATCCAGAGATCTCGGCTGGCGAGCACTCCGCTGGTCTGTGTTCGAGTCCCACGTTTAGACAACGCACGGACTCGAACAACCGCGAGCCGTCTCAATCCCCTTCCCCACAACGGTTTGCGAAGGAAAACGACGTATGCGGCGTCGCACTTGCCCGGCATGCCATGGCGGATCCTTAACCCGCAACTGCTCACAAACGACAAAACCCACAGCCACGAAACAACTTGTGACTGAGGGTTGAGTGTTCGCACAGAAAAGCTCCCCGAGTAGGACTCGAACCTACAACCTAGCGGTTAACAGCCGCTCGCTCTACCATTGAGCTATCGGGGAATATAAGGGGCCTTTGAGTTTTGAAACGATACCGAAAAATTTAATCGAAGGCGAGATGCTCCATTTTTTGTTCTGGAAAAAACGATATGCCAGCTATCAGGCATCCTGAACTTTTTCCATCAGAACATGATTGCCCTTCTCGTTGTATTCAACTCGTGTCATGAAATTATGAATCAGCATGACGCCACGACCATTGGGGACTTCCAGCCTGTCATCCTGCGTGCAGTCTGGTACCTCGTTTGGCTTAAATCCATCTCCTTCATCTGTGATTTCAATACGTGCAACTGTAGGTGAGACGAAACATTCAACATGTACTTTTTTGTCTGCACTGAGTTTATTGCCGTGGACAATTGCGTTCACGATTGCTTCTTCAGCAGCCAGGTGGATCGAAAAAATATCAGCACTGGCCCAACCATGTTCACCAAGTTTATCGAGCAATTCATCCATAATCAGTCGACTCGCACCGCGCTCACTCGGCAGGTCAATAGACTTCTGCCATGACGGCTTGTCGGAACTGGTGTTTTGAGGAGACTGCGATTCGGTCATAGTAGCCGCACAAATTTATTGCGGGAAAAAAGGGTGGCTGTTCCAGTAAGGGAAGTTGTAAGCAATCAACTGAAGGCTGTCATTGCTTCTGCTTCGTCTTTGCGAATATCAAAAACTTTATTCAGTTTTGTAATCTGAAAAACTTCAAAGATTTCTGGACGAATGTTGCACATTTTCATCCGTCCTTTGCTAGCCTTCACCTTTCGGTCGAGCGTGATTAATTTTCCGAGCGCAGCACTTGAGAGAAACTCAACGTTCGTGAAGTTCAGCAATATGTCGCCCATATTGTGCTGCTCAACAAGACCAAAGAGTTCAGCACCAAGCTCTTGGATACTTGCTTCATCGAGAATTTTTTTGTCATTAAAACTGACGATAGCGACATCGTTGTTGTTTGTGACGCCTATCCGTCGATACTGAGCCATACCGTTGTTCTCCAAGTCTTCTGAGTTCGAGCACCCGTTACCGAGACTGCATATATAAAGTAATAATCCATTCTGTTGGTAGGGGCTCGCAAAACAATTCCAACAGAATGCTCACGTTGGAAACAAGTAGACATATAGCGGACCTACCCACTCGATGGGTCGCTCAGCCTAGCGATTTTCAGGGATGATTACCAATGTCAGCGTTTGAAGTAAGGCGTAGAAGGATGGAAACCAGTCGACTTCTTGTTTTTTGCTGAATCAGAAAAAATGAAATGAGACCTGTTTGTGCATTATGCCGCCATTATGGCAGTCTTTTTTGGTGCTCAGGCGTTGGTTTTCGAGCGGGCAACATGGGACAATTTTAAAAAAGTGGGGTGTCTCACGTAAAA
>Ga0233431_1002035_pt1 | contig 30491 bp, 32 predicted proteins | sample SI_118_April2016_FD_179867 | JGI IMG/M metagenome (GOLD analysis project Ga0233431, IMG submission 179867) | Seawater microbial communities from Saanich Inlet, British Columbia, Canada - SI_118_April2016_200_MG | ecosystem: Environmental > Aquatic > Marine > Inlet | place: Canada: British...
CTGTGCGGCGTCCATGATCATCCACTGGACCGACGCGTACCTCGAGCGGGCTTCGGCGAGGATCTCCTGCCAGTAGCCGTACTCTTTGGCCAGGGTGTCGACGTTCTCTGCCATCAGCCATGTGGGCCGGATCTCGTCGACCCTCTCCCACGTGGCAGGCCAGAGGTTGCGGGGATCGTTCTCTGCCTTGCGCTTGCCGGCCCTCGAGTAGGGCTGGCACTCCGGGGAGGCCCAGACCGCGTCGCAGGACAGGTCTCCTCCGATGGGGAGCTTGAGGTCTTGGACGAGGGCCGGGTGCCCGTTGTTCTTCGAGATCTCCACCGCGAAGGGCTCGAGCTCGTAGCAGGACAGCAGCTCGAAGCCGGCGTTCTTCATGCCGACGGAGGATCCTCCTCCGCCGTCGAACAGGACCCTTGCAGTCAGCTTCATCCTTTCCTCCCCTCGTAGACGGTTTTGTCGATCCGGAGGATCTTCCAGGCCCTGTGGCTCCAGCGCTTGCCCCGTGCGACGTGCGCCCCATCGGCGGGTCCGATGGCCTTGGCCATGCGGATGAAGGCGATGTTCAGGTACGTGCGCCGGGTGCTCTGGTGCTGGAGATCGATCATGATCCAGACAGGGCTCACCCCACGCAGCAGTCCGTTGGCGATCTTCCGGGCGGCACCTCTTCGGCTGCCCGTCATGCGAGCTTCTCGAGATCCCGCTCCATGCGTTGCTTCAGGGCCTCGAGCCGGTCGATCTCGGCGGCACACAGGGCGCCGGCCTTCTCGAGCTCGCGCTGGCGGTCTGGGATGGCTGAGAGGCTGTAGGAGACCTGCTCTGGGCGCCTGGGCTTGGGCAGTCGCTTGTCCCACTTCGCGTCCCACCAGCTCGGCCACAGGTCGAAGAAGTGCTTCAGGCCGCTCTTCCAGCCGCGCCAGAAGGTCTGCAGTGGCGATGCGTAGGAGGCCGCGGCCATGGCCAGCTCGCCTCCGGTGTGCTCCGCGTCGTGTTCCGGGGTCCATCCCTCTACCGAGAAGTGGCGTCTGCGCTCCGAGGCGATGCGCACGTAGCCGGATGGGTAGTAGCCGTCGACGAGCTCGGCGATCTCGGGGCTGATGGGGGTCTCTCCCTCTTGGATCCATGCGTTCGCCTGGGCGTCTCCTCTCGCCCACGCGGAGGTGAACGCGACAGAGTACATGTTCTCGCTGGGGACCTCGAGACCGGCGAGCGCGGAGATCGCTCCAGCCACCTCGGCGTCGTGCTTCATGCCCTGGAGCTGGCTCTGGAGCTTCCACAGCTCGAGGGTCACGACCATGCCCACATCGGGACGGTCCTGGTTCAGCGCGTCCATCAACACCCCGGCCAGCCCCATGGGGAGGCTCGCAAAGACCGTCCCTGGTCGCATGGCGGGCAGGATGTCGGCGTAGCCGTCACCGTGGTCGACGATCACCCAGGGTGGTTCGAGCCCCTCGGGGCAGGGAGGAACCGAGGGGGGCGGTCGGAGCCCTTTCAGGTCGAGCTCGGCCTGCTGGATGGCGTCTTCAGCGCGAGCTTCGTCCTCTGGGGACAGCTCCGCATCTCCGAGGTCCTCGTGGTCGCGTCGCGTCATCGTCTATCTCCGTGTCGTCGTGCCCGGTCGTCGCCCTGGCCGGGCCAGGTGCGCTTGGAGCGTTTTGGTTTATCGTGGCTGTCCGAGTCCTCACCACCGCGGCCATCGGTCCGCCAGCTGCACCGGCACAAGCTTCGGCCCATCCGGCAGTGCTTGCATACCCACAACGAGGGAGCGCTCCCGATACGGTCGAAGCCGGCGGAGGTGGGCCCGTGATAGCTGACGGACATCATGCCCACCTCGGCGAGGTGCTCCTCGTCCCATCGCAGGGGTCTGGGTACATTGGCCATGCCCATGTCAGCTTCCAAGGTCTCCACGGGTGGCTTCGGCGGTCACCTCCAGCATCAGGGAGAGGATGCGGAAGATCCAGTTCAGCACTGCTGCCCCCTTCACCGATAGGGGGCGCTCATCGCACAGCCCGGAGATGTGCCGGAAGTGAACCGTGAGCTCGGCGATGACGGGCTTTTCGCTGATGTCCGCGCTCAGGGAGATGCCCTGTGCGAAGCCGTCGAGCACCGAAGCGTCGATGCGGTTGGACAGTGGCTTGGGCATGAGGACGCTCTCGAGGTCTCCCTCGAAGCGTCCGTGCAGCAGCTTGCCGTAGCTATCTGCGGCCTCGGCGGCCCTGATGATCCATTCCAGGGCCTGGCGCCCCTCGACGCCGTCAGGGTTGCATATCATCCAGTGCTTCAGGGGGCCGGGGATGCTGCCCTCGACGATGGAGGGCAGCGCCATTCCCAGCTTGATGACGACGTGGGTGGGACTGTCCTTGTCCTTCTCGGCCCGCAGCCAGCTGCGCTCCTGGTCGAAGATGGCCGATCCGACGGTGTCATCGAAGCTGCTCGGCATCTGTGGGACAGCGCTGCGTGGGGCCTGACGCTTGGGCATCGGGGTGCTGTGGAAGACCTTTCCTTTTTTCTTGTCGTCTGCCACGCTACACCTCGAACTCAGCCGCTTCGTGGAAGGCTCGGCGGTTCTCCCAGCCCGAGGTCACGACCATGGAGGCGTACATGACAGCGTCGCCGTCTCGCACGATCTGTCCGGTCCACTGGTCGCAGGTGACAGTGTCCAGGTGGAACGGGGTCATGACCTGGTCGTTGGCCACGTCCATGGGGATGGCCACCATGTCGCGCACCAGGCTCTTGGCGCGCTCTTGCTCCTGGTCCTCGACCACGGCCAGCAGGCTCTCGAGGTCTTCGAGGCTGGTCGCCTCGTCGAACAGCGGGATGCGGGTGGCCGGGACGCGTCCGACGGTCATCTCGTTCTTCTTGGCCAGGGAGACAGCCTGGGCACCGTAGCAGCTGCGGATCAGGGGCTCCCACACCGCACTCCACCAGGCCCGGGACGGGGCCCGCTCGAGGCCGACCACCACGCCGTCCAGCAGGATGATGGCTCCGACCTGGTCGTGGACCAGCTCGAACTGGGCGACGAAGCTGTCCAGCTGCTCGGCGAAGGACTCGTAGAAGCGACGCATGTGCCCGTTGTCGGGGATACCGACGGAGGAGTTGTAGGTGCCGATGGAGCTCCACATGCGGCTGTAGCCTTCATGGCCGGTGTCTTGGCGCTTGTTGGTCGCCACCTCGCGCAGACCCAGCGGAAGGATGGCGAGCCGGTGCTGGCCCAGCTGGATGGTGTTGGGCTGGGAGGACTCGATGCAGACGGCGTTGCGGAAGTCGTGCCGGCTGCGCTTGGCCACCAGGCCCGCGCCCATCATGGCGTGGTCCTGGGTGTGCTGCTTGGTCATGTAGGCGGCGTGCGCCGGGATGATGATGGGCTTGTCGCTCCTGTTCTCCACCATGATGGTGCCGTAGTCGGCGGTTCCGACGAAGGCCTCGGTAGGGATCTGGAAGCGGTCGTCCTCGACACCGGGGTCGGTGAGGATCAGGGGCACGACCTGCATCAGTCCAACGGACTGCATGCGGCCAGCGCGGCATCCGCGCAGGGCGTCACGGGCGGTGATGGTGTTCATGGTGTTCTTCCTCGTCTATCCATACTCGAGCAGGGTGCGGTGGATGATGGGTCGGTCGTCTGGCAGGCCCATCTTCTGGGCGGTGCGCATCAGCGCCAGTGTCTTGTCCGTGATTCGCTGGACAGAGACGTCCACGGTGAGGTTGTCGTAGTCGGTGCCGGAGATCTCAATCCCGAGGAACAGCTCGTCGCTGTCGTATTCGGGGTGTGACTCTGCCCGGGTGATGACGGCGCCTTCTCTTCCGTACTTGTATTCGCTGTTGATGATGTCCGAGACGGCACCATCGACGGTTTCGTATTCGCTGTCGTCGACCCGGCTGGAGTAGATGTGATCGGGCCGGATGCGGATGACCTGCTTCTCTTCGGTCCGATTGTCCGCAGGGGTCGCGCACACCGGACAGAAGCGCATGCCGATAGTCATCTCGGGGTGGTCGCAGATGGTCTCGAGGACCGAGCCCATGATCAGCAGCTCGGACGGCTCGATGGGTATCAGCAGCCAGGTGCGGGCGGAGTAGCTGGTTCCCATGGTCTCATCCCTCCAGCATGGCCACGGCCTTCTGCGTCAGCAGCGCCAGGCCCTGTGCGGGGTCGCTCTCCAGCAGTCCGCGGACCAGGGACAGGCCCAGGGCGGCGGGGTCGGAGACCGGCATGGTGGTGGTGTGGCCCGGGGCGAGCTCACGGACGCTGCTCTTCTCGCCGGCCATGACGGGGCAGAACTGGAAGACAGGGGTGTCGATGCCCATCTCGCGGACCTGGCCCATCACCTCGGCCACGCGGCCCGCGGGGGCGTTCTCGTAGCCGTCGGAGATGATGAAGACCACGTCGGGCTCATCACCCAGGGCGCGCACCAGGGGCATCGCCAGGGAGCTATCGCCGCGGGGGCGCACCATCTCGATGTCGATGGCGTCCGGCATGCCGACGGTGGCCTGGTCCATGACTCCGCCACAGTAGGTGACGCTCGCCGACTTGGTGGCGGTGGCCAGCAGGGTGTCGCGCATGGCCAGGGCGGTGGCCATGGGGCGCAGCTTCTGCTCCTCGGAGCCGGCCATGGAGTTCGAGCAGTCCACGATGACGTGAACCTTGTCGTAGCTCATGCCGAGCAGCTCGGCTGCGGAGCGGGCCTTGCGCTGCAGGGCCATGGCGATGCGCGTGTCCATGCCCACCTCGAAGGCGTGGATCCATAGCTGGACCTGGCCGAGCTTCATCGGGTCGAAGTCGACGGTGATGCCGGCGGCCTTGGCCCGCTTCTGGACCTGGCCTCTCTGGCGCTGGGTCATGCCGCCCTTGCTCCGGCCCTTGCTGTCGGTCCGGGAGGTCAGCTCGAGGATCTTCTCCTTGGGGACATCGGGGTGGTGCTGGCTGCGGATGCCCTCGAGCACCTCGGTGGGCAGCGAGGCACCCTTGTCGAGATCGAGCTTGGCCAGATGGAAGGCGCGGAACAGGTTGCTCGTCCACTGCCAGCGGCCCGGGTCACGGCCAGAGATGAAGCACAGGGCCTCGGCGATGCGCTCGGTCTTCCAGCCCTCTTCGTTGGCGCTGGGGACGTCGGGGCTGGCGGGGGCCAGCTTGCACATCAGGTCGATGAAGGCCCGCTCGCGGGGATCGAATGTGTGCTCGTCCGGAGCAGCGACCTTGTCGAGCCAGATGGCGGCGGAGCTACAGATGACACCGAACTCCCGGTTTCCCAGGGCGTGGCGCAGGGCGTTCTTGAGCTTGGCGCGGTACTTGACGGCCCACCAGTGCAACTTGGTGGAGTCCAGGATGGCCGAGAGGATGACCTTGCGGGTCCGGGCGTTGTTGACCCGGTCCTTTCGCAGCTGGTCGAACAGCTTGAACATGCGCTGGGGCGGCAGCTGGCTGACGAGCTTGCTGATGGCACGCCACTCGTCCGGGTTGACGACCGTCTGGACAGCTTGTCCGATGGGCGTGGAGAGCAGCCGCAGCAGGACCTGGGCCTTGGCACGGTCCAGGGCACCGGGCATGGAGGCCATGGCGGCATAGATGCGGCGGTCCACCGCGAAGGCACGCTCGTGGATGGCGTCCTCGGCGGCCTGCTGCTCTTGCTTGGTGTTGTAGGCGGTGGCTCGTCCGGTGCCGGTGCTCACCAGGTCCAACCAGGACATCAGGACCAGGCCGGCCTCGACGGCGTTACCGTTGGTCTCACCGCGGGCGATGGCCCTGGGCACATCAGCCAGGGGCAGGCTCAGCAGGCCCAGGGACAGCGTGGACAGCTGGGTGTCTTCATTCATGGCGTCCTCCGTCTCTATTCGGAGAGGCGCAGTGAGAAGCCGAGGTGGGGAATCGAGGGGTTGGGTTGAAGATCGGGGAGTGACCCCCGAGGCCTTCCCGGTGTGAACGGGACGCTCTACTCTGAGCTATCTTTCTGAATCCTCGATGTAGCTCTCGGCTCCTGACTGTGTCTCCGATGACGTTTCTTCCGGTGATTCGTTCGCTACCAGGAGTAGCAAGGGGGAAGGATCACGTCAAGAGAAAATGTGGACGCTGCGGGATGTTGGGCTGAACCCCTTCGATGATACCCGGCCACGGGGGTCGGGGATTGGGCTGAACCCAGCACCCCCAGGCGCTGTGGGTCGTTCCGATGGAGAACGGGGCCCTGTGCCCGGGGGTGAGTGGACGATGCACGTCAGGAGATCGAGTTTGGGTGCCGGGGCGTTTTGGTGAGTGAAACGGGATACGATCCCGCGACCTCCAGCTTGGATGGCTGGTGCTCTGACCAACTGAGCTATTCATTCTGAAACACCGACTGAGTTCTCGATCTCCATGGCGTGCTCTCCCCATGGAAGGCGGTCGGTGTGGCCGGCGAGTCGAAGCCGAAGCTCGCTCGCCGGCCGTGACCGGCTTCTTCCTGGGGGGGAAGACTGTGGTTACTTCGATGATGCCCAGCCATGGGGGCCGGGAATGGATCTGCGAAGTGGTGACGATTCAAAGAAGGGGTGACGGCTGGGCGAGGGAGCGTCGCGGTTGGGTATTCACCTGAAGAATGGTTGTTCCTGGAGCGACGCGAAGCTCCGACCGTCTCGGACACGAACTTACAAGGCTCCACCAACAGTGTCAAGCGGCTTCGTTGTTTTTCTTGGGAAGGACCCCGGAGAGGGTCCATGATATGCTCTGGGCATGCTCGCCATCCAGCTGCTCTCGTCTCTGTCGTGCGCGCCCGAAGGGCTGCGCAGGGGTGCTCTGTACCGGGTGGTGAACATGAACGCCGAGACCGAGGCCGGAACCAGGAAGCTGCGGGGGGTACAGGCCAGGATGGGTTGGGTCGAGCGCCAGTTCGGTAGCTGCGTCAAGCGTGTGACCGAGATGCTGCTCATCGACCTCGGCTACAGGATCTGGGATCACGAGTATCCTCGCATCGTGCCGTTGATCCCGTGGCTCGGGCGTGAGGTGAGGGATCTGAAGGACGACTTCACCGGAGGCTGGAAGCTCCTCGAGTCGGCCTGCGAGCTGGACGAGGCCGGGGATGATGACGGGGAGATCGTCCTGGGAGCTGTCAAGCTCGTTCCCCGTCTGTCCGAGGACGTCCGCACCATCATCGACTGGTACGTGGAGCTCGATGAGCGACCCGACATCTTGCGCATGGACATGAAAGAGGCCTACGACATCGCTCATGCCTGGCACGAGCAGCTGAAGGTCAACGCGGAGAAGGGCATGCCCCGGCCGGGTGTTGTCGTGCTCGATCTGGGGTCTGTCACGGAGGGGGACGCGGCTCGCGGATGGACACTGCAAGATCTGGATACCCGCAAGCGTATCGAGGCCGAGGGCAAGGTCATGGGCCACTGTGTCAGCGGTCGGCAATACTGGGATCAAGTCCGGGACGGTCACTCGAAGATCTACTCTCTGCGTGACCCGGCTGGACGTCCATGGGTGACCTGGCAGGTGACAACACCGGAGGGCGCTGTCAGTCCAGAGGGCGCTTCGGTGAGCATCTCCCAGGTCAAGGGCCGGGGAAACCTCAACGTGGCCTCGTATGAGCCCGGGAGGTTCGATGGGCTCGACGATGTCGAGACCTGCGATCTGATCCGGGACCTGGCTGTCATCGCCTCGGGGTGGGTCCTGACGGGGGTGGCAGAGATCGATGGGCCCACCGCTGACAGGTTGAAATCCAGCACCGATCTCGCCCTCTCTGTCGCCATGTTCGGCAAGCCGAGCCAGGTCGTCGAGGGCGACGAGGAGGCTGACGAAGACGACGAGCAGTGGGAGGACAGGTACCCGCCCGTGCTGGCCTGTCCCAACTGCGGCAACGATCTGTCGTACGAGATTGGTGCCTTCGCCAACGTCGGTCGTCGGATTCACATCGAGGTGACCGATGGTCGTCGGAGCCAGTCGGTGATCGTGAGCGGTGGAGATCCTTATGACTGGGAGCTCTCCGAGGTCCGAATGGAATGCCACGACTGTGGCCATGTCTGGGACTTTCCGCGCGGAGAGATTCAGGTCAGGTACTATTAGTCCGCTTTTGACCCCCTCTTCTCGACACTTGCTCCACTTGCGGTAAAAAAAGATCTACATTCGGCTTGACCGTCTCTGCCACCCTGGGTAGAATCCTCTCGAACGTCGCCGGACTACCCGGCACTCACCAGGATCCATCGTCATGTTCGCCTCTTCCTCCAGAACACATGTGCAGCCGATGCAGCAGGCCGTGATCAACGCGATCGCCGCCGGCCGGCTGTCCACGTGCGTCGAAGGGAAGCGTAACGAGGACGGTCGGCCCACCGAGAGCCGGAGTTCCCTCTGACGTAGCACCTCCCCAACGTCACAAGGAACCCCGGCCCACCAGCCGGGGTTTCTTGCGTCAGGGGCTGGAGTTTCTCCAGTAGGTGTTCACCTCTTTGACATCATGAATACGAATGGACGCTGCGGGAGCGGCGCCCCCTGGAATGGTCCAGGGGGTGTCGTTCCCCACACACAGCGTGGCGGGTACGGAGATCCGTGCCCAGGTCGAGATCGAGCACGAGCTCTCTCCCGCCGGTACCTCTGTGCCCGCCATTGCTTTTCATTTTTCATACCCCCGTAGCTCAGATGGATAGAGCGCAGCCTTGCGGAGGCTGAGGCCCCAGGTTCGAGTCCTGGCGGGGGTGCCATTTTCTCATGCCCTGGTAGCTCAGCTGGATAGAGCGCTGGTCTTCGGCACCGGATGTCGGGGGTTCGAGTCCCTCCCAGGGCGCCATCTCCTACGTCCCCATAGCTCAACTGGACAGAGTGCTGGTTTCCGGTACCAGAGGCTCCAGGTTCGAGTCCTGGTGGGGACGCCATTTTCTTCAACCTTTGCGGGGCCGTGGTCTAGCGGTCAAGGGTGTTCGACCGACTGGTTAGAACGGAGTAACTCTGTCTAACCATACTGGAGATGTTCATGCCTGCTGCGAAGACCGAGAAACGAAAGGAAGCTGTAAGACTTCGGGTTGAAGAGCGCCTTAGCGGCAATGAGATCGCCCGTCGCCTTGGAGTAGCTAAAAGCTCTGTCTGCAACTGGGTAAAGGACTATCCACTCACCCCGAAAGAGCGAAGTCGGTTCCTTTGGCGCCCAGGTAGAATAAAGAGAGAACAAGGAGAATCATCGAAGGCGTATGAGATGACTATGGGTCGTGATCTATCCAGGCAGGAGAAGGGAAAGATCGCTGAAGCTGCTGTCATGTTCAGGCTTGTGCTCTGTGGATTCAACGTGTTCGGATCAGTGTTCGACGGAGATTCAGCTGACTGGATGGTAGAGGATCCGGAAACGAAGCTGACGCACAGGGTGCAGGTTAGATGGGCTCGTCCTGAACGGTACGGTCTTCCTGCCATTAAGCTCCGGTTCGGCGAAGGTCGTGGAAAAACACGGCCTCCCCAAGAGGGAGATTTCGATTTCATTGTTGGTTACGACCTTTTTACGGATACTTGCTATGTCTGGTCATGGGACGAGGTCAAGCAGTATACGTCGATGATTACGACTTGCCGAGAAGCAGAGGAGCAGTGGAGTAAACTAAGGGGATGAGGGCCAAGCGTCGAGCCGCCAGCCTGTCACGCTGGAGTAAAGCGGGTTCGAGTCCCGTCTTCCCCGCCATTTTTCACGTTTCTGTGGGCCGTTAGCTCAACTGGCAGAGCAACGGACTCTTAATCCGTAGGTTCGGGGTTCGATTCCCCGGCGGCCCACCATTTTCCCGTGCCCCAGTAGGCTAGCGGTCCAGGCCGGCGCCCTCTCACGGCGCAGCTCGCGAGTTCGAATCTCGTCTGGGGTACCACCCTTCGTCCATCCATGCCGGCGCAGCTCGCGATGCTACACACGTGTTCTAATCCCGTTCGGGGTACCACTTCACAACCACGCCTATCGCCCTCGTGGTGAACACGCGGAGCGGCTGTAGGCTGATGGCTGTAGGCTGATGGCTGTAGGCCATCGAAGGTGCTACCCTGTCCACTGACAGGAGGTCACCATGAGCGCAGTCAAGTGGATGCTCGCCAATCGCTACAGCTGGATCGACAGGCCCGGCCTGGACATAGCTGTCGATGAGAGCTTCGAGGGCCTGTACGACACCGTCAGCGAGGCTTTCCTGTCGATCAACGAGGCCTTCGACGAGATGCTCGAGCGTTACCCTGGTGGGATGAGCATGAACAAGGTCGTCCACGATGACCGAATCGTCGTCAGGCTCAGCGGGGTTCCCTTCGCTGGTACGGCATCGTGGATCGCACAGAAGCTCGTGGATCTCCGGGAGATCGTCGACGAGTCGGATGCGACTCTCGAGTACATCAGCCCGGCACCTGGCAATGTGGTGATCGTGGTCGAGTTTCCACCGGGGACCATCTCCAGAGAGCACGGCGAGCGTGTCCTCGAACAGCAGAGGCGTGAGCAGGAGGCCGAGGCCTTCGGCACCGCCGGTCCCTGGATCTACGCCAACCGCTACGCCTGGTCGAGCGGCCCACCGCGCAAGCTGTGATCGCTACCAAGCGATCGTGAGGATCGATCCATGGCCGAGATGTCACGCCCCCTCGCCGTCATGCTGTTCGGACACGGCGCCGTCAGGGTGGACAACCTCGGCGGGAACCAGGACCGTGCGAACCGGATCGTGCAGATGGCCGAGCTGCCACTGAGCGATCTCGAGGATCGGTCCGAAGACGAGCTGAACCGGACGGCCTTCGGGTTCACCACCGGCGACGACATCCATCTCCCGACCCGCTACTTCTCCAAGGAGCGTGTCCCCTTCGTTGACTCGGCCATTCCCAAGGCCCTGCTCCGACATGACGGCAGCCTGGTTCCTCTTACAGAGAGACTGGCCCGGACGGTGGAGCGCGAGAGCTCTCTCGATGTGCGCTGCCAGGCGGTCGTAGAGGCCGATCCGGTGGCCACCATCCACCTGTTGGCCCAGGAGATCCGACGACTGCGGAGCTTCGATGATGATCCGGACAAGTGGACGGCGTGGAACTGGGACGCCAGCCCGGTGCTCTTGCGCTGGGATGAGGAAGACCCAGACAGCCCGGTGCTACTGGACCGCGTGACCGGGACCGGGTGGATCGATCCCGGCACTCACCCTGGCTTCTACCACGTGACCACGGCTCTGTCGGAGGTCCGCGCTTCGGCGCTCAAGAGCCGGCTGCAGCTGCTGCGCGAGACCAGTCCAGACTTCGAGCTGCCGGACAAGCCCTACCACCGATACGGCCTCTACCCGAAGATGGGTCTGGGTGGTAGCACCATGGACAGGCACCCCGACACCGTCAGCGTGACCTACGACAAAGGTCGCGCCCTGTGGCTGCAGCGCGGCATCCGGCTCGCGGTGCGCTGCGCGAACGCCCAGTGCAAGCAGGGGTCTCCGGTCGATGTCTCCGAGATTGTCGAGTTCTGTCTGGACCTGCACGGCTTCTCTGGCGGGATCACCGCCGCGGTCAAGGCAGCTGGAGAGCTCCAGCTGGCCAGGATGTACGCCAAGTACCTGCTCTGGATGGAGATGTGGGACGAGTTCCCCGTCCCATGGCTCGAGGACGTAAGGGCCCGGATCGCCAAGATGCCAAAGCGTCTACAGTGGGCGATGACCGAAGCGATGGAGCTAAACCTGTTTCACTCCGGGCAGCTCGTCAGGGTCGATGGTGAGCTCACCTTCTCGTTGACGGCGGGTGAGGATATCGAGGGACAGCGAGAGGGATACGGTGTCGGGCCAGAGACCGCGTGGAGCGACGGGTACGTTGACTTCTCCGATATCGGAGCCTGGGTAAGAGCTCTGCTCGAGATGTGGTCGGACGACCTGGAGAGCAACGAGGCCGTCTCTTCGGAGATGCTGGCCAGAGGGGCCGCACACTGCGATCCAGAGGATCTGGACCAGCTTGGCCGGGACTATGGCCCATACGACGTGCTCCAGATTCTCGATGGCTGGCTGTCGAGACTGAACGGCCTCAGCTTCGAGTGCGCCCGCATCGGGTTCCTCGTGGAGCCGGAGAAGCTGGCCGGACACAGCCCCGATGAGGTCGGGATCGTGCAGCTACAGCTCAAGGCCGGAGCGGGGGCCGTGGACGTAATGCTCGAGGAGTGGGAGATCACCCTGCGTCCCGAGGATGTGCGCCTGGTGCCCTACGCCGAGATCGACCGGGCCGTCTCCGGTCAACGTGCCTGGAGCCGCTACGAGGTCGCCGGCTTCGCCAACACCATCGTCGAGCAGTTCGGGGCCGATCCGTATGCCATCAACAATGGCTTGTGCGAGGAGTTCGCCGACGCCCTGGTCAACAGGCTCGGTCCGGGGGCCGTCACCGAGTGCGCGGAGCTCGACTCTCCCTTGGCTGGTCACTGCTGGGTCCGCTACCTCGGACGGGTCTACGACTCCGAGGCTCCCACCGGGGTGGACTACCCCTGGGAGCTTCCTCTGTACCGACGCATGAGCACACCCATCGAGCCGGCGACGGCTTGGTACGGCGAGGTCTAACGCCCTCGGTGCTTCGAGTGACGCTTGCGGGCCTTGCGCCATCCGGCGCCGAACAGCTGGGGGTAGTTGACCTGTAGGGTCGTCTTGGCTGCGCCCATCCCGGCGGGCCCCGCGGCCTGCATGATGGCCACCCTCCAGGCTGGGAGCCCGATGGTGCCAGGAGCCTGTCGGCTGCTGGCCACGATGGCGGGGTAGCTGCTACGGAACAGCTTCTCGGCCCCTGCGGTGTCGCCGATGGACGCCAGCTGCAGGGCACGCTTGTAGGGGGCGAGGATCGCGGTCATGGGGATCTCCTGTCTCGTATGTTGGTATGTTCGATCTTATCCGATTTCAGACGATGGTGTTGACGGGCTGTCATCGTCTGGATAGAGCAGTGATGCTTGCAACTGACTGTAGCCCCTTAGCTCAGCTGGATAGAGCAACGGTCTTTGACTAAAAAGGAGCCCTCTTGTGGAAGATCGGGAAGACGGTCAAAAAGGGTGAATACGTCTATGCGGTGGTGCCGGATCATCCCCGAGCTATCAAGTTCGGGTACATTTTGGTTCATCGCGTTGTGATGGAGAACCACCTTGGAAGACTTCTCGATTCAGGTGAGATCGTTCATCACGTGAACGGCGACAAGAAGAACAACGACATCTCGAACCTCGAGGTCATGAGCAAGCGAGAACATGCCCGAAGGCACGCCTTGGCTGTCGGAAGAGCAATGGTTGAGCTTCGGTGCCCGTGGTGTGGAAAGATTTTCGCTGTTCGACGAGGACAGTCGTTCCTTGCGAAAGGATATGAATACACATGCTGTTCCAGGCGGTGCCGTGGCAGGTTCAGCAGGATGATTCAGCTCACCGGAAGAACACAAGAGGTGGAGGATGCTATATCGGGGAACCTCGTAAGGGAGTTTCGCTCCTACGACGATCCCGAGGAAACCCACGGCCGTGGGGATCCGTAGAGGCCATACGCATCCCGCCTGTGACGGCGAAGAGATGGTCCGGACTACAACACCCTCGGGTGGCCGTGGAAACACGGTGTGGTGAAGCTAAACCGTGGGTCCTGGGTTCGAATCCCGGAGGGGCTGCCAGTCTGTTGACTTCGTGGCGTTGGGGCGTGGTGGCTGGTAAGATACCGCCATGCTCACGACCATCATCGCCACGACCATCGTCACGGACCCTCGTGACACCTCCCGCAAGAGCAGGATCCAGGCTCTGGCCGGACGCTCGGGTCTCGATGTCAGGGCCATCTCTGGCGGACGCAAGGAGCCGACCCTGCAGGAGATCCTGCAGCGGTCGATCTCCATCGCCCGAGCCTGTGACCCTTCCTGTGTCGAGGCGTTGGCGGAGATCATCGGACCTGATGGTCTGGGTGTCATCGCCAAGGGCATGGCCATCAACCGCCCGAACATGGCGGCCTCTATCGTCCCGATGCTGCCGTGGGTTTCCCGTGGACTGTGCCGGGAGTATCGCAGGATCTCCAGAGAGAGAAACGCGGCGGTGGCCGGCTTTCAGCTGGCCAATATCGCCGACAGGCTCGGTCGTAGGCACAGCAAGGACGGTCTGATGAGCGTCATCGGCTGGGCCCATACCACGGGCATTCAGCTGGACGCTGTCGGGCTGGTGCACGCCATGCGGGCCGCTGGCCTGTATCTTCCCGAGAACCACGCGACCTGTCACAAGGACGATGTGGCAGACACGCTTCCTCCCGCTGTCCAGGTCATGGTCTGGCGCGATGGTGGCCGCATCGATCGGCTGGTGACCCCTGAGCAGTTCGCCGCCGAGGGTAACGCCATCAACCACTGCATCGGTGGCGACGATCATGAAAGCTGCGAGGCCGATGGGCGCAGCGGATACTTCCAGAAGAGCCGTGACGGGTCAGGGGCTGCGTTCTCCTACCGTACCACGAACCTGGACAATCTCTACGCCACCGAAACTCAGCTCGGTCAGCCGCAGGGCACCGTCTGGGTCAACATGAACGACAACGACCTGCCCAATCGCGTGACCGAAGCTTATGGCTTTGGGGATGGAGCCATCGACGATGTGGTCGCCAGGGAACGTCTGGTGCGGTTCTTGGTCCAGACTCCGGGCCTGGAGCCGTTCCCTATCACCGGCTCGACTCGGTACCTCGACCCCTTCCGTTCCGATCTGGCCCAGATCGAAGTCGACAGGTACCTGGACGATGACGAGGAAGAGCACGACGAGGACGAGGAAGAGTACGAGGACGAGGAAGAGTACGAGCCCCATGTTCCCGCTGGCCCTCCTCCGGTGCTGCCGGCCGACCTGCTTCCAGAGATGCCACCGGACCCTCCGGTTGGCGGACCTCACGCTCAGGCTCTGGCCGGAGCCCATGGCCTGCTGATCCAGGCGGTCGATGAGCTTCGGACGAGACTGAACGATGGGATCGACCCAGTCGATGCGCTGGCGCTGCCCTCCCAGTTGCAGGTTCCTTTCCCCGGTGGGCCCTATCCGACCTGGTTCGTTATCCTGGGGTCGCTCGAGAGCTGCTTGCGGGGACGCTACGGCATCCAAGGGCGACAGGGCACCTACTTTCAGCGGCAACGGCCTTGGGACGAACAGAATCCGGTGATCCGGCTGCACGTACACGATGACGGAGCCGTGCTCGTGAGCTTCAACGACATCTTCGATTCGGCGGTCGATCATCCCGAGCTGCAGGCCGCTCCGGTCATTCAGCCATGGCTACGAAATCGCGGGATCGATGCGCTCGGGATCAAGCTGTGGGTCAACCCGACTCATGCAGAGCCCCACGACATCATGGTCTCGATCGATATGTTCGATGACGAGGCGGAGGCCGGAGCCCCCGGTGTTTTCCCAGTCCTGATCGATGGCCGTCCCGTGATCGAGCCACGTATCGAGTGCCCCATCGATGACCTGTTCACCGCCACGACCCCGGCGTTCGAGCGGTTCATCACCGAGCACGACGCGGCCCAGGAAGAGGAACAGGGTGATGGTGACGAGGGTGATGTCCCCGCTGTCGTTCCGGGTGTCGCCCAGCTCGAGCCCGGCCAGGGCGAGTGCGAGGATTGCGGCAACAGGGTTGCTGCTCACTTGCTCGAGGGTGGCCTCTGTCATGAATGTCGGCATGAGGACGCTGACGAGGATGAGCTCGGAGCGGCCCCAGGGCTCTGTCCGGAGTGCGGAGAGGTAGGAGAGGCCTCGTACTTCGACACCGAGGGTGGCCATGATTACGCGTTCTACACCTGCAACCGTGCAGGATGTAGCTACAACGATCAAGACAGTAACTGGCGGGTCCCGATCGATCGGCACTACGAGATCACAGCCGACGATCCTCCACCCTTCGACGATGCCACGATCGTCTGCCGTGGATGTGGAGTGGACGCGCACGAGGCCGAGAGCAATGACGGCCTCTGTCCGGACTGTACCGCGAACGAGGAGTATGGCGCCTACGGCGACGCCGTCTGGCCCCCTGACCTCATCCTGATGGATCCGCAGCACATCTTTGCCCCGAGCGGTGCCTTCTGTCACTACATCGGTCGTCACGACGGTCGCAAGACGGCGATCTTCGCCCCCTACCATGAGTCAGAGGACTCGGATCCGAACGCCTGGACCATCTCCAGCCGGGACAGGCTCGTGGAGCTGTTCGTCAGGCACGGTCAGCGCGAGCGTGGGCCCTGGCCACACGATGCCCTGTCCGAGGACGGAGGCAGCGTGTTGAACATTCTCACATGGGGCTGTGAGCCGCTCCCGGGCAACACTGGGCCAGTCGATGATCTGCTGTCCGAGCTCGAGCGCCGCTTCCCTGGTGGCCTGGTCATCTGCACCGAGAACCTCGAGTCCCCCCGCGAGCTGAACAAGTGGACCGCTGCTGCAGAGCGCAACGAGATCCCCATCCATGAGATGATCCCGTAACGCTCCCCGTTCCTTCCTGTAGGACCCCTACAGGGAGGTCGCCATGTGCGACGAGGAACGAAGCGAGCGGATCGTGAGAGAAGCCTGGGCCGAGGCCTGGGAACGGATCGAGGCGGCGGGCGAGAGGGCTCTGGAGGAACTCGCCAGTGGAGAACGGGACGACGACCCGTTCGATCTCATCGAGTTGACAGTGGTGGACATCGAGCCTGGGCCGCTGGAGTTGACGGTCGTGGACTGATGCGATAGCCTTGCTACCATCAGTGGCAAGGAACCATCATGCGACTCATCTCCAAGACCAGGGACTACTACGACGGCTGCCAGGGTGCAGACCGTGAGCCGACCCCCGTCTACGTTCGGAAGGAGCAGGTCATCGACCTGCCGAGCCTCCGAAGGTCCGGTGGTCCCGTCCTGGGGACGACCCTGCAGATCTTCGACGGAAGCTGTGGAGATGCGGTCTTGGACCGCGTGCTCCCAGAGCTCATAACGGCTCGGTCCGAGATGCCGGACATGAGGGGCTACTACTGGAAGCGTCACAGCATGCGAGGCCAGGACGCCGACACCGGGGCTGTCCGTGTCTTTGTTCTCTGCTGCGGCGAGCTGATTCCCTTCTGGCTGGCCACCGACCCCTTCACGCCGTACGACGGGACCCGCATCAAGGCCTGCCAGAGCGTGCCGGAGCTGATGGACTTTGTCACAAGCTGGACGCCCTACGACAAGTTCCAGCTCGGTCACCTGAACATGCATGAGCATCTGCAGAAGCGGACGCTGGACTGGTTCGAAGGGATCGAGGACAAGAAGCCCAGCACCTACGAGCGCTACCCGGACAACCAGCTGGGATGGGATCGCTGGAAGAAGGACCACGACAGCCTGCTGCAGCGCGACTGGACCGAGCTCCACCGTCAGCTGCAGGCTCCTGTTGCGGTGCTGTGTTCCGGGCTCTACGGACGCGGCCTGAAGCTGGTGATCAACCCGGAGCTCAACAAGATCGGCTTCGCCTCCATCGTGGACGCCTGGAGCATGTGGCAGCGCATCGACACCTTCTTGGGAAACGACATGGTGGTCCAGATGGATCCGGACGGGGCCCGCACCAACGCCGGCGTCATCCACTCCCACGGCTTCGATGAGCAGAGCTTCCGGAACGTGGCCCCGGGCGAGCGCAAGGCCCGCCGCAGAGCCAACCGGGAGCGGAAGCGGGGACAGGGATGACCACCCAGCTGCAACGCATCGTCTGGCGACAGCGCATGATGGCCATCGGGGCCGTCGACTACCTGCACAAGTTCTGGATCCTCTTCGGCCGCAAGGAGCGGCTGACCTGTCCTTCCATCATCGGGCTTCCCCACAGGTTGCGGATGCTGATGTGGAGGCACGAGAAGGAACACCCCGCCACCATCCGAGAGCTCGGGAGCCACCGTGAACCAGCAGAGTGACAGACCCGAGCCGAACCGGGACGAGCCCAAGCAGGTCATCGTGGTCCGGATGAAGTACCCGGATGGCAAGGGCGGCAAGCGCAAGCTGCGCTTTGGCAAGCTCGGTGCCCAGCTGGCTCACGCCTCGGAGGCTCCGATCTTCGACCGTCGCATCGAGTTTCTCGACGTCAACGGGGATCCCATCCCCATCCGGGGCGTCGTCCTGGACGCTCCGCCGGCGCAGATCGCGGAGATGGCAGGGTCGAGCGCACAACCCGATGGCGCGGTCATCCACATGGACAGCTTCCCCGGGGTTCTGGCCCTGTTCGGCCTGACCGAGCAGATGGACATCTGGTCGAGGATTCGCTTCAAGAAGGTCATCCTGGTGGCCGACAGTGACGAGGACCTGGTCCGTATCCACGAGCTCGCGCTCGAGCGGAACCTCCCCACCGCGCTCATCGAGGACCATGGGCTCACCGAGTTCGGAGGGGTCAAGACCAAGACCGCGGTCAGCATCGGCCCGGCCGAGCCCGGGCTCATCGACGAGATCACCGGGAGAGACGGGCTGGTTCCCTGCCGGCTCGCATGATACGAGAACACAGTTTACAATCGGGGTGTAGCGCAGTCTGGTAGCGCGGGTGCTTCGGGAGCATCAGGTCGCTGGTTCGAGCCCAGTCACCCCGACCATTTCCAGTTACAGTGAAGATGAAGATGGGGGCGTAGCTCAGTTGGGAGAGCAGTAGCCTTGCAAGCTTCAGGTCGTGGGTTCGATCCCCATCGCCTCCACCATCTTCTTCCCTTCCCCATGTCCGGGTAGCTGTAGAGCCTCTAAGAGCGGTCCCCTTGATCGGGGATGACTTCGATGATTGGCGGCGCGCAGCCCCTCATCGATAGCGCGGGCGTAGGCGCCCCGCCCCGGACGCCCTTTTCTTGCATCTTCGGGGTGTAGCGCAGCCTGGTAGCGCACCGGCTTTGGGAGCCGGTGGTCCTCGGTTCGAGTCCGAGTACCCCGACCATTTTTCATCGTTCATGCCAGAGCCGAATGGGAGCTGAAAACCGCAGGACGCTGCGGACGTGTGGGGGTTCGAGTCCCCCTCCTGGCACCAGTTCAGTACGCTTCTATGCCCCTTGCCTGCTCTGTCCGCGGAGCGGATTGGGGCACCAATAGGGCTACGTAAGCTCTATGGGGAGGTCGCCTAACGTGGCTGGGCACCGTCCTTTTAAGTCGTCCTGTGTGGGTTCGAGTCCCGCCCTCCCCACCATGACATTGTCCGTAAAGCATAATCGCATTAAGCCGTGCTGATGCCACATCGAGATCCAGACGAGTACCGAGAATATATGCGGATTTACATGCTCGACCGTTATAGGCGTCGAAGGGTGATAGCGATCGGTAGACTTGGTGGAAAGTGTACCAAGTGTGGATCAGTGGAAAATCTTCAGTTCGACCACATCGAACCGGCCGAGAAGTCATTCACGATCACGAAGATGTGGAGCGTGTCAGAGGAGAGGTTCACGGCTGAACTCGAGAAGTGTCAGCTACTGTGCGTTACATGTCATCAAGACAAGACCAATGAGCAGCTCGGAAGAAAGCGCGCAAAGGGTACGCACGGAACGCTTTCCTCTTATCGCTACTGCAAGTGTGACATGTGCAAGAAAGCGGCTCGTGAATACTCGAGGGTATACAGGGCGCGCAAGAGATCGGAAAAGAAAACACCTTGATGATGCGTGGTCGAAATGGCAAAGACGCCGGGTTCTGGCCCCGGAGGTTCCAGGTTCGAACCCTGGCGCATCAACCATCTATGCCCCGTGGCTGACAGCGGGGGGAGCATAGGCACTCCCCGTCGCGATCGAGAGCCGCCGAGGAGCGAGGCCTACGCTCCCGTCACGGTCCGGGTTCGTCTCCCGGCGGGGTCCCATTTTTGTCTTTGTCGGGCAGTAGCGCAGCATGGTAGCGCACCAGTTCGGGGTACTGGGGGTCGCCGGTTCGAGTCCGGCCTGCCCGACCATTTTTCCAGAGTGCGGGAGGTGGGCTTAGAAGCAGCCATCCTGTAGAGAGTGGGACGTCGAGGTGTCATCGGTTTCGGCTTGTCGCCCAAGTCCGTCATGAGGCACACGTCAGAGAGCCGGGTAGCTTCCGGCGCGCCTGTTGGCGCTCCCTTTGGCGTAACAGCACGCCGCGCTCTGGATCCTTTTCTTCGTCTTCTCATGCGGTGGTAGCTCAGTTGGTAGAGCACCAGCTTGCCATGCTGGCTGTCGCGGGTTCGAGTCCCGTTCACCGCTCCATTTTCCTCGCCCGCGTAGTTCAGCTGGGAGAACGCCACATTCGTAATGTGGAGGTCAGCGGTTCGAACCCGCTCGTGGGCCCCATCTTCTCCGTCTGTATGCACCCGTAGCTCAGTCGGTCTCAGAGCGCGGCCATGGTAAGGCCGAGGTCACGGGTTCGAGTCCCGTCGGGTGCTCCATCTTCTTGTTTCGAGTCAGCTTATGGTGGCCGTAGTTCAGCTGGTAGAACGCCAGATTGTGGTTCTGGTCGTCGCGGGTTCGAGACCCGTCGGTCACCCCATTTCATTGCGTGAGTAACTCAGCCAGGTAGAGTCTCGGCCTTCCAAGCCGTTGGTCACGAGTTCGAATCTCGTCTCACGCTCCATCTCGAGGTCCGGTTGGCTAGTGGTCCAGGCCATCGGTTTTTCGCACCGATATTCGCGGGTTCGAATCCCGTCCGGACTTCCATCTACGCCGCGTCGTGTTACGATGTCGGCACACCAGGGCTCCGCGACCTGGGTCAACAGCGCGGTCTTCATCCACCAACGACAACAGTGAGAAGACCATGCCTGTAGCCAAGTTCCGCGTCATCGCCATCAGCCACCGCCTCCAGGGCAGCGTCGTCGAGATGCTACCTGTCACGCCGAAGTCCGAGTACGAGCCTCACGGCTCCGAGGAGAACAAGAAGTTCTGGGACGCTACACCCGCGGGTGAGATCAAGCTGAGCTACCATCTCGATGCTCCGATCGAGCTCGAGCTCGGCTCGTACTACCGGATCCACTTCACCGAGACGGATGAGAACGATCCCGGCCGGCGATGGAAGCTCTTCCGGGTGGGCCAGACCGAGGATCAGATGGACGTCCACTTCGGGATGTCCTGGGACACGGGCAAGGCGCCCGCACACGGAGAGGCCGAGATGCTCATCCGCAACAAGGGCGCGTGGCCCCACTTCGAAGGCAAGGCTGGGACCTACTGGGACGTGATCTTCGAGCACGTGCCCGTGGCAGGTGAGAAGCCTTCCTATCCGTGTTGATTACGGGCTCGTAGCTCAGTCGGTCAGAGCTCCCGGCTCATAACCGGAGGGTCGTCGGTTCGAGCCCGACCGAGCCCATCATCAACCCGTTGTCGGGTACATTCGTGACCAGACGGTCGTCGCCGTAACGGATGTCCGAGCCCGACCGAGCCCATCATCGTTTTTGCTGGGGCGTCGACAAGTGGGAAGTCATCGGGTTTTGGTCCCGACATGCGCAGGTTCGAACCCTGCCGCCCCAACCATTTTGCCGGGCGAAAGCCTCGAGAACACCCGATCCAACGAAGGCGGCACCCTGGGCGACCAGGTGGCTGTGCAAGCAATACGCTGCTGGGTCTTGGACGGGGGTCTCTTTGTGAGTAGCCATCGAAGGGCTGTGATGATGCGTGATCGCCGTAGCTCAGCAAGGTAGAGCACCGGCATCCGCTTGCACAGCTTTGTAGCCGAAGGTCCCCGGTTCGATTCCGGGCGACGAAGAGCGCCGCTCTCTCGGTCCTTCCCTAAAACGGCATTTTCTCTCCGGGCGAGTAGCTCAGTTGGCCCAGAGCGCCGGCCCGACATGCCGGAGGTCACGTGTTCGAATCACGTCTCGCCCACCACTCACCAGCAGCGAAGGTCAGAACCATGTACTTGTTCCTCTTCTTCTTCCTCGGGATCCACCCTCACGAGGTCCCCTGCGCTCACCCGGACATGGTCCGGACATGCGACCAGGCGGGCTGCACCGAGTGTCGGCCCCGGGAGTAGCCCACTATTGTCCACGGCTATGTCGCCAAGCGGCCGAAGGCACGGGGTTCATATCCTCGCATTCCCCGGTTCGAATCCAGGCTCCGCCACCATTTTCCCCTCATCGGGGCCATAGCTCAGTCCGGGAGAGCACCGCGCTGGCAGCGCGGGTGTCGCGGGTTCGAATCCCGCTGGCTCCACCACTTTCATCGTTCACGGGCGTGTAGCTCAGCCAGCGGAGAGCAGCCGCTTCACACGCGACAGGTCGGGGGTTCGATTCCCTTCACGCCCACCATATTCGACTTTTGTTGGCCCTTAGTTCAGTTTGGCAGAACGTCTGACTGTTAATCAGAAGGTCCCCGGTTCGAGCCCGGGAGGGTCAGCCATTTACTGCGCATCAGGTGTGCGAGCCAGCCACGGGGCCTTGTATCGTGGCACCTCTTCGGGTGAGTAGATCAGTTGGTTAGATCGCCGTCCTGATAAGGCGGAGGCCGTAAGGATTTCGCGGGTTCGAGTCCCGCCTCACCCACCATCTTCGACCATAGGGGCCAGGCCCATCAAGCCTGGCAGCCGGGGTGCGCACCCTTGGTATGCGCTGGCTGTGGTCCCGGGATGATAACCGGAGGACGCGGCCGGTAGCGCCTGGGGGAGGCGGCTCCTCCCTCTCACCCACCGTGCCGGTGTAGCTCAGTTGGTAGAGCAGCGGTTTTGTAAACCGCTGGCCGCAGGTTCGAGTCCTGTCTCCGGCCCCATCTCCAGTCCATTCGTATCCGTGACCTGTCACCGTGAGGACAGGACGATCATCATGAACCGACCGAATGCGTCACCGGGCTCGAAGATCTCGGAACCAGGGGTTTTCCTCGGCTCGCCAAAGAGCTGGGTCACCCCTTCAGCGCCTGGGTGTTGATCCAGGACTTCTCGGAGCGCTCGCTGTGCCTTGCCGTACCAGTCGGCAGAGGGCCTGTACGGGACGGCGATCAGGACCGATGGTCGAGGAAGGGGAAGCACGGAGCCGCCCTCGAACATGATGCCAGCCCGGAACAGGTGGTCCGTAAGGGCTTCCCTTGCTCGCATCAGCGGAGAGCTCGGGGCCGATCCGAATAGCTGCCTTGTCGTCTCGTTTTCTCCGAATCCGCTCATGGTCGAGTCTCCACAGTTCTCGTTCGGAGTGATTCTATCACGGAGTGCGTCTTTTTGTATCCGTGATCTCGACGAACGAAGATCTGCCCACGGCTTGACTTCTTGTAGCTCTGACAGTAAGTTACTGTCGAACTGACAAGAAGATAGAGGTGCCCAATGATCGGACCGTGGAAGCTCATTGGATGCACACTGGTCGTGGCGATGCTCTGGGTTGCCGCATGGGTGGGGTTCCCTTCTTTTGTGTGGGCGGTTCTCCCCATGGAATCTCTTCCACTGCTCACGATAGCACTGATGGCCCTCTTGGTGTTCGCCGTTCCGGCCGTGGCCCGGTTGCTGTGGGATATGACCCCAGAGGTCATCAAGTCCATTGTGACGGTCATGGGTCTGATGATCTGGGCCGCGATCTCGATACCCGCGGTCTACGTGGCCTGCATGATGATCATAGGGCTCTTCAGTTATGATCCGAGGACGTTCTCGCCGTCACCAGCCATGGATGAATGGGCAGTCTCATGTGACTGGACGGAGACCCCTGAATTATGGAAGTGCGTTGACGAGTCGCTGGACGAGGGCTGTGGCAGAGAAGAAGACTCAGAATGGTGTGGCTCGCTCTTTGATGAATGTCTAAGTCGTGCAGAAGGGTCTGTATTTCAGAGGTGCTGCGGGTGTCCGCGCTGCGGGAAATGGGGAGAATGGGCCGGAGAAATCGTTCTGTGGTGTGCTCGATGACTGCCCACAGAATCTGGTTCGTTTGGATTTGCGCTCAAAAACCCAATAATGGCCGAAGATCGTCCCACGGCTTGACTTCTTGTAGCTCTGACAGTAAGTTACTGTCGAACTGACAAGAAGGTGCACACCATGCCACGAGACTTCGAGTGTGATCTGGCCGGCCTCATCACCGGCTTCCATGACAAGCGACCCTCGCCGCTGCTCACCGATGGCTACAAGTTCTCCATGTCCCAGGCGGGCTTCCCGCTGCGGCAGGAGAGCTTCGTGCTGTCTTTCCGGCGCTCTGGCTCTTGGGTGGTGCCGCTGGACTTGGCTGAGATCGTCTACGGCATGCTGCCGGACGTTGACAGCCTCACCATCAAGCAGCGGGGTTTCCTCGACGCCTTCGGCTACGGCCTGAACCCCGCCATGGAGGCTGCCATGCGTGGTGAGGTGGAGCTCGACTACCTGCCTGCTGGGACCGTGTTCGGTCCCCGGGAGCCGATCCTCACGATCACCGGGCCGTCCTTCCTTGTCAGCTGGCTCGAGCCGCTGGTCATCATGCTCAACCACCACATTCAGCTCATCACCTCCATTCTGCGTGGTGAGAACTCCGGAATCATGCACGTACGCTGTCAGGACGAGGCCGATATCGTGGCTCTGTGCTGGGACCGGGCCGAGCAGATGAAGAAGGGCTGGCCGGGTCGCTGGACGAAGATGGCGCCGCGGCCTGAGCGTGTCGCGGTCATCAAGTCCTACAGCACCCCTACTGCGATCGGGTTTCCGGATTCTGTCTTCTCCGAGCTAGTGGAGGTCCTCGGAACCAACGAAGACGAGCCTGGTGTGCAGCCGGAGGACCGCATCTTCGAGGTCGGGCTGCGGGCGGCCTGCTGTGCTCAGCACCACGACACGGTGCTTCAGATCCTGAAGCGGTCCGGTCTGCGCTCCACCAGCAACGTGCTGGGAGCCTGGAAGCACAACCTGTACCCGGTGGGCACCACCGGGCATGAGCACCAGCAGCGCTGGGGGAGCGACCTGGCTGGCTTCATGGCCATCCGGGACATGCGACCCGAGATCCCTTCCTACCTGTTCGACACCTGGGATCCGGAGTCCGGCATCATCCAAGTGGACGAGGCTCACCGGCAGATGCCGGACCGCCAGATCACCGTCCGGCTGGACTCTGGGGATCAGCGTTCACAGCTGATGAACCTGGTGGAGGACGCCGAGAGGACCGGAGGGGCTCCCCCGGTCTACATCCTCGAGGACGGCTACGACGTGGAGCGGACACGGGAGATGGAGGGCCTGCGCCGCGAGCTTGGACTTCCGGCTTCCAGGGTCTGGTATGGCTACGGCTCGTACATGGTCGAGGACCACGTCATCTGCACCCGCAACGAGGTCTCGGCGGCCTATAAGCTGTCCTGCACTGGTGGGCGGTCCACGATGAAGGTCTCGGGCTCTGGTGGCAAGCAGAGCCTCCCAGGGCGCCCTGTGGTCTTCCGTCGACTGCGCGCCAACCCGATGAAGGGCCCCGTGGACATCATCGGGCAAGCTGGGGAGCCGTACCCCGACGGGTACGAGGTGCTCTCCACCGTGCACGGCTATGAGCCGGAGCCCCATCTCGCTCCGTCCGACTTCTTCGACCCTACCCGTCACGCCGACTTCGAGATCGTGTCGATGTCTCTTTCGTCACCCAGCCCTATCGAGATGTCCGAAGGGACGATGGGCCTCGTGGGCCGCATCGCCATGGACCACTAGGAGATCACCATGCCTGTCACCAATGCCAAAGGTCTCATCGCCAACCGGGTCAAAGCCATTCGTGCCTACCACGCCTCCGAGGGCATGCCCCTCGCTGAGGTGGACCTGTCTGGAGGCCTCGACTCCGCGGTGGTCGCCGCCCTGTGCGTGCGCGCCTTGGGTTCCGAGAACGTCACCTGTGTCTACTCCTCCATCAACTCGTCGATGGCGTCACGCATCAGGGCCCTGGAGGTGGCGAAGCATCTCGGCCTGGAGCTGGTGGACCTGCCCCTGAGCGCGATGTTCGCCTCGCTGGTGAACACCATCGAGACTCAGCTGGCCATGGCGCTGGCGGAAGGAAAGAATCTACCGTCGGACCCCGATGCTCCGGAGCGGCGAGCGACCCCGTTCGAGGAGGCCTACGAGGACTTGCAGCGCCGCAAGGAGTCCGACCCGACCGTCCTGGGATCCTTCCGGTCCTGCATCCGGGCACCCATCGGCCGCTACGTCAACCGGCTGATGGGACGTGGCCTGCGGCACGGCACAGGCAACGAGTGCGAGGACCGCATCGTGCGCTTCTACCAGAAGGGCGGTGACGGCGAGGTCGACCTGAACGTCATCGAGATGTTGTCCAAGGGTGAGGTCTACCAGCTGGCCAATGGCCTTGGCATCCCCCGCTCGGTGCGTGCGGCCAAGCCGTCCCCCGACCTGTGGGGTCCTGTGCCACACCACGACGAGGACGAGCTGTCCAGCTGGGTTGGTATCACCCCGCCTGCTGGCATGGGCTGGTACTCCACGGTGGACCCGGACACGGGTGAGTACACCAGCGTGGGCCTGCTCGAGCGCGTCGCCCGGGTGGACGACCTGCTCGTGGACACTGGAATCTGCGAGGACATCCTTCCCACCGAGATCTTCCTGGACACGCCCTGGTATCCGATTCGGCAGAAGCGTTTGTTGTGGGCCGCTCACAACAGCGAAGCCTTCCCCAACACCGAGTTCACCGGCGAGGCTGTGATGACCATCATCGAGGCCCTGCAGCGGGTCGAGCGCAAGACCCGTCACAAGGAGAATCCGAACATCCCGACCCTTGGTACACGCCGTAGGCTGCGCGACGCAGGCATCCTCACCGACGATCTCCCGCTTTAGTTCGCCTACGGCTCACCGCTTTCCGCTCACCGCTGTCCGCTCACCGCTTACAGGAGCCAGTCATGTCCAGCAACGAGACCTTCGACCTGTTCCTCATCGACGCCTCTGTCGACTTCTCCCACCCCGACGGCTCCCTGTACGTGCCTGGCGCCTATGATGACGCCATACGGACAGCTCACCTGATCGCGAACCTGGGCATCGCCAAGAAGCAGCACTGCTGCATCGAGCGCATCTTCTTTGCCATGGACGCCCATCACCCCATGGACATCACCCATCCGATCTGGTGGTTCCAGAGTGGCAGCAAGAAGTTTCCTCCACTGTTCACGACGATGGTGTTCAGCGATGGTGAGGTCGTCGGCGTCGACCTGGAGGGTGCCCACCGTTTCTACACCGCGGCCATCCCCGAGCTGATGCGCGCTGGCGGTCCCCACCGCGGCGGAACCGTGGGCGTCATGAGCGCCCTTCAGACCTTGGGCACCGGGATCACCATCTGGCCGGAGCACAACATCATCGGCACCCCGGGCCAGGCGGTGGTTCAGCCCATCCGCACGACCATCAGGAACTGGGAGATGGTCACCGGGCGGCACGTGCGCTGGAAGTTCAAGGGTCAGAGCCCGTGGACCGAGCACCACGGCGCCTTCGCTGCACAGATCCACCTCGAGGATGATCCGAGCACCCACTACGACACCGATCTGTACGACGAGATGGCCTTCGGTGGTCGTCGCAAGCTGGTGGCGGGCCAGGCCAGCACCCACTGCGTCATCCAGACCATGGATCAGATGCTGGACCATCCTGATCCCGACCCCCGTAACCCGAGCATCACCCCCGAGATGATCGTCATGCTCACCGACACCATGAGCCCCGTCCCCGGACACGAGGAGCGGTGGACGGCCTTCAGGGACACCTGGGAGCCCCGTGGTATGACCTTCTGCACCACCGAGGATATCCAGCGATGAGCGAGCGCGAACAGCACACCTACGACTACCCCAAGGCCGATATCACCACCGACGCGGTGATCTTCGGGATCGACCCGAACAACGGCGAGCTGATGGTCCTGCTCATCCGGCGCGGCCGGGAGGGAGAACCCTTCTTCGGTGACTGGGCGCTGCCTGGTGGCTTCCTCGAGATGGACGAGTCCATCGAGGACTGCGTACGCCGTGAGGTCAACGAGGAGTGTGGCATCGAGCTGTCGTTCATCGAGCAGCTGTACACCTACGGGCACCCCAGCCGCGATCCGCGGGGCCGGGTGATCTCGGTGGCCTGGATGGCGCTGACGCGACCCGATCAGCTGCAGGTGAAGGCTGGGGACGACGCGGCCGAGGCGGCCTGGTTCGATGTGCTGCGGGCCCTCGATCTCAACAGCCCCCGGCTGGCCTTCGACCACCAGCAGATCCTGGCCGACGCCCTGCAGCGACTGCGCAGCAAGATCGCGTGGCAGCCTGTGGGGCTGCAGCTGATGCCCGAGGAGTTCACGCTCACCGAGCTGCAGGAGGTCTATGAGACCGTGCTGAACGGGAGCCTGGACACACGCAACTTCCGTCGTCGCCTCCTCGCCTACGGGGTGCTCGTGTTGACGGACAAGCTGCGCAAGACCGGCGGCAAGCCGGCTCAGCTGTACCGCTTCGACGAGGGGCTGTACAAGCAGCTGCGCCAGCGGGGAATGGACTTCACCATCTGAGCGCTGTGTTTAACGGCCTACGGCCTTCGACACGGTGTGTAGCACTTACGATCTACGACCTACGACGCTTCGCGGACGAACGATCGAGGTGGCGGGGGGGGCGCTGTGTGGTAGTTTTCCATTGACACCTTCGGACAGGAGATAGTCATGGACCCTTTCGATCTGATTGCGAACGATATCGTCGAGCAGTTTGGGCTATTCGAGAAATGGCGGTCAGAACGTCAGCACAAGAAGGCCGTGAAGGCGATGGCTCGTGGGGACACGGAATCGGCGAGTGAGCATCGCTCCAAGAGCAAGGATCTGTACGAGAAGTACGAGTCCAGGCAAAACAGTGGATCCGGTCCTGTCCCTCGTCGGCACATGACCAGGTCCGAACACGAGGCCATGATGGACGAGAGGGACGGAAGGCCGAGGCGTCCACGCCGACGTAGGCGCCGTAGGTCATCATAGCGGTAGCGCTGTTGGCTGTCTTTTGACGGCTATGGGGAAGTCACGAACCATAACGATTTGGCTCGTGTTATCCTCATGGCCTGGACAGGAGAGACCATGAGCCGAGATCTGCTCGCCATCGCCGGAATCACGCTTGGGTTGGCCCGCTTCATGGGAGGCGGGAAGATGCCCGACTGGGCCAAGCCCGGGCAGGACCCGGACACCCTGGTCAGGGTTTACGGCCACTCGGTCAAGCTTGGAGACCTCAAGCGCGTCCTGGGAGAGGGAGACCTCGCGGCCAGAGCCGCCGAGCTGAAGAAGCGGGCGATGGAGGACCCGGAGTTTCTCGAAGACATCAAGCGAGAGCTGGGGATCGAAGGAGACGTCACCTTCGGTGCTGCGCAGCTGCAGACCCGCTGGGTACACAGCGTGGGGAAAATGAGCTGGGAGGACATCATCGGTGAGGGTCCCCCTGGCCGTCTGCTCCATCCGACATCACTGCAGGCCAATCGCCGCAGCTGGGTACGGAACGACCCGCTGGCCAATTACCTGCTCGGGCCACCGAGCTCGTTCTCCGCGTCCGTCATGAGACAGGAGATGATGGCCGTACAGCATGGGCTGCAGTCCCGGACCGTCGAAGATCCCGCTCAGCTCGGTGAGCACACCATCTCCAAGCCCATGGGACAGGCGCTGTACGGAATCTCTGCGCTTCTGATGGAGCTGTACGGTGCGCCGCTGTTCTCCTCGCTGGGGATGGACGACACGGCGGTGGGCACTCTGACGGACGAGATCGTGGTCGAGGTCTTCGGCAAGGAGGCGCTGGAGGAGCTGGGTGAGGCTGGAGCGGAGATTGGTGGCTCCTTCCACGCGTTGACCAACAGGATGCTGCTGCCGGACACCCCGCACGGGGCTGTCTCCTACCTGCACGAGCTGTGGCACAGGGTCGATCACAAGGTGGGTCAGCGCATGGTCTGGCGGGTGACGCCAGAGGTGAGAGACGACGCGCCGCCGGGCTTCGACCTGTCCGGGACCATGTCGTCCATGCTGCTGATCAGCCCCATCGGGGCGATGTCCGACGTGCTGGGGACCTGCTGGGAGCAGTACCTGGATCACGTCTACATGATATCGATGCTCTTCGGCGCGTACGGCAAGGCCGCCTACATCGAGAAGCTCGGGTCCTACATCGCCTCGCCGGACGAGGCCTGGGCCAGGGTCGGGGCCCAGATGACGCTGCGCTTCGCCAAGCGCGCCAAGATCCCGTTCTTCACCACCAGGAGCGTCGACTTCGTCCCCGAGGATCAGATCGCTGTCTTCGAGCTTCCGTTCATCGCGACCCTGCTGCTCTCGGCGTTCTGTCACCCCGAGCGTGACATCAGACCCTCGGAAGAGGCCCACGCGCTCCGCGAGGCGGTGGAGGGGATGCATCCCACGCTGCGCAGGAAGGGACGGAAGCTGCTGCCGGTGCTGCGCAAGAGCTATGGGGAGAACCCGGGCAATCGCATAAGGATGTTGTTCGACGAGATCGCCGAGGGGCGAGTCCGGTGACGATGACCATCCCGATCGCCGCGATTCTTGCATCGTCCCCCGACGAGCGCCAGCGTCGATCTGCCCTGCAGCGGCTGCGATCAACTCATGGCGCCCGTGAGGACATCGGCGCGTCGGTCTCTGGAATCGTCGCCAGGATGGCCTGGGTTCAGCGGGAGTTCGGGGAAGCTACCGCCAAGCTGACCGAGTCGCTCCTGCTGGCCGCGGACATGATGTTGCACAACTGGCGTCATCAGAAGGGTGACAGCCCGGAGCTCGAGCGTCTGATCCCGTGGATCGGTCGCGAGCTTCGCAACGCGGCCCGGCGCGGTGACGATCCCTGGGCTGCCCTGATGGGTGTCGCCAGGCTCCCTTCGGTGGAGGTTCAT
>Ga0233431_1002037_pt1 | contig 30477 bp, 20 predicted proteins | sample SI_118_April2016_FD_179867 | JGI IMG/M metagenome (GOLD analysis project Ga0233431, IMG submission 179867) | Seawater microbial communities from Saanich Inlet, British Columbia, Canada - SI_118_April2016_200_MG | ecosystem: Environmental > Aquatic > Marine > Inlet | place: Canada: British...
ACATCAAAAATGTGTTATAAAACAAAAGAAGAAACAAAGAATTTAAAAGTAAAAATAAAAGATAAAGAAGAAAAAATCATGATAAAGAAATTGCATCCAGTCTTAACATATCGAATGGTAAACAATAGAATTGGATGTCTAAATCATGATAAAAATAGTTGTTTAAATATGTTAAATATAATAGAAACCTGGAAATTAAAAAAAGAATATCCAACATATTTAAAAAGGTCAATAAGTATCGACAACCCTTTATAGTGTCAATTGTTGTTATGTGATGTTTATACTATATTATATACATCAAGCGTTTTTATATTTAGTGCAATTTTAAATTGTATTGGTATAATGTTGTATTATCATTAATTCTTAAATCACGGTGATGGATAAATATATTCATTATAATATTTATTTAAAAAATAATAAATTATTATCAATTTATTAATTTTTAATTTTAATTTTTTAATATTTATATTATATATAATATGATTAATTTGATAATAATTATTTTAATAATTTTAGTTGTATTAATGATGTGTAATAAAAATATGCAAAAAGATAAAAAAATTAAAGAAAATTTAACTAATATTACTAATCCATTTGTTGATGGATTAAGTCAATCACAATTGGGTTCTAAAATACCAGATAATTCACAAATATTGAGTAAGCCTAAAAAACCGTCTAAATATTTTGATATTATTAATAATGTTTTAGATGAAAATGGTAAAAAAATTAGTTCATCTAATATTAATTGTAAAAAATTAAATAAATATTTTATTAGCTCACAATTTTCTGATAATTATAGAGATGTTATGACTGCATTACACAATATTTCACCAAATCAAAAACAATTATTTAATTTACAAATGCTTCCAGTTACTACAACACTATTTGACCCTGCAAAAGAACCACCACTTGAAATTATTAAATTAGTAGTTCAATTTATTTCACAATTAAATACTGAAATTAAACAATTACCTGAATCACAAGAAATTATCAATGATTATAATAATTATTTACCAATGACTTCTCAAATGAATAAATTTGTTAAAAATAGAGGAATTAATTATTTTTATAATGAAGGAGTTCAAACCGATTTTAGTTTATATCCAGATACACCTATGAATAGTCCTGTTGAATTAATTAAAGTTCTTAGTGCTGAAAAACAATTTACTGAAGCTGAAACTAAATATGTTATTAGTTTTGCTATTGAAAAAGTTATTAAATCAGTTTCAGAACAAATGAAAATTACCGTTCATTTTATATTAGAAAATAATCCATTAGAAGGTGAAACTCTTTTTGATAATATTGAAAATTCCAGTTTTACAAGAACTGTAGCGGTTGAATATATTTTCACAGATGGTTTCTTTAGTGATAAATTTAATAAAAATTTTGATTGTTATGGAACTGATAATACTGATAAAAATAATACATTATGTGATATGGGTAATCATTATAATTTTGATAATCTAAATCAAAATACAATGATGAGTGATAATCAAGTAATTAAATCTCTTAACAAAAAAAATAGAGAACATATGCTTGAAATGATGAATTTTAATACTAATATTCCATATCCTGTATATAATAATCCTGAATTTAAAAGACCTCCATCTTTTAGTTAAATAAAAATTGAAAAAATATTATTTTAATTAATTATTACTTTATTTGTAAAAAAATTATTTAGTTTTTAAACAATGAACCTTATCAACTATAAATTTTCGCCTACTAAAGATAATGGTAGATTTTGTAAATCTAAAAAATGTAGATTTTGTAAAAAACAATATATTAATAAACTTAACTTTCATAATCATGAACAAAATTGTGATAATTATTATAAAGAAGATGATTTTATAACCGATGATATTTTTTATGAAAAAAAAACTAAATCTCAAAAAAAGTCTCCAAAAAGGTCTCCAAGAATAATTTGTGATGATGAAGATAATGAAATTATTGAAGATAAAATTATTGAAGATAAAATTATTAAAGATAATCAAATTATTGAAGAAGGTGAAATTATTGTCTTCAATAATATTGAAGATAAAAACGTTAAGAATAGTGAAAATATTAATAAGTTACAAAATAATAATAAATTAATTTTAAAAAGAAAAAGAACAACAACAATTTTTATTAATAAGCATAAACATAGTAATGGTTTAGAGGTTGATCCAAATTTTAGTAAAATAAATGGTGATAAATATTTTAAGTATAATGATAAAAATATTATTTCATTTGATAATAAAAGAATAATAATAGATACTCAAAATACTGATAAATTAACTGTTATTTTTTAAAAAAAAATTGATTTTTATATTATCTGGGTAATTATTATTTACATTTTGTATTGAAAATGAATTGCAATAATTTAGAAGAAGTTAAAATTGCTTTTGAAAAGCATAAATTAAAATTAAAATTAAAATTAGAAAATAGATATTATTCAACTATTTTTAAAATATATAATCCAGATAGAATAACATTAAAATATATAATTGATGAATGCATAAAAGATAAAACAATAGTTTATACAAAAAATCATTATAGTGGAAAAACATATTTTATTACAAAATTATTAAAAAATAAATATTTGGATTATAAATATTTTGTAGTAAAATATAATTTTACACATTATGAAGAAAATGTTTTAAATTCATTAAATAAAAATTTAATCACACCAAAAATATCAAGTCCATGGTATTTTGATGAATTACCAAAAACGGTTTTAGAAAAAAGAAAAAACGATAATGATAATATTGATCAATCAAAAAGATTAAAAATAATAACAGATGATAATGAAAATGTGTCTGAAAAAAAAGAAACAATAAATATAAGTTTTAAAAATGGTAAAATTATTAGAAATGAAAAAATAAAGGAAATATATAATTTGGAAACTAATAAAAATGAAATATATATTGATGATTTATTAATTGGTGATATAAATAATGATGGCAATCTTCAATTAAGTGATACTATTATTAAAAAATACACAAAACTTGAATTTAATGTTAATAATGAGGAGTAGTTAAATAATTTAATTATATTTTTTTATTAGTGTATTATAATGAAATTTCAACAATTTAGAAAGTTAGATAATATTAATAGATTAGCAAAGATAATTTTTTTAAATTTTATAAAATTAATGGACCAACCAAATATTGAATTTTCAATGGATGCTATTGAAAGATTATTAGTATCAAATAATTTAGTTGGATGGTTTTTATTAGATAATAATGATAAAATTATTGGTTATTTAGTTGGTGAAATTCAAAGACTACAAGATGGAAGATTAGTATATTTTATAAGTTATTTTTATATTAGTAAAAATTATAGAGGTAAAGGATTAGGTAAAATAATGTTATTAAAATGTTTAAAATTTATTAAAGATAATAACATACCATTTACAATGTTAATCACAGAAAGAGATACAATTGGATATAATCTTTATAAAAAAATTGGTTTTCAAAAAGATCCATTAATTAAAATTGATAATACAGATTATGTTTTATTAATAAATTATACTACATAATAAGTTCTATTTGTTTTTTATATGATTTTGATGTTTCTAATATTAAAGGAATTTTTTTATATTTAGAAATAAATTTCTTTAATTTACTAACTTTTATATGACCTTTGCCAATATTTTCGTGTCTATCAATTCTCATTCCCATTTCATAATATGAATCATTTAGATGTATAACTTTAATTTTATTTTCAACAGGTTCAAACATTTTATGTATTTTTTTGATTACAGTAGAATTATTTAAATCATACCCAGCTTGAAATATATGACAAGTATCAATACAAATACCTAAATTTTTATATTTTTTATGATTTTTAAATTTTAATATAAATTTAATAAAATCTTCTAAATTAGATAGAGTTTCACTTCCTTGACCAGATGAAGTTTCCAATATTATATTTATGTCAAATGTATCTAATGAATATTTTATAAAATTATACATATTATTAAAAACATGTTCTTTTGTAAATACATTTCCTTTATTTTTTCCTGTATGAATTATAATATTATTTAATTTAAATTTTTTCATATAATTTATTTCATTTTGAAATAATGCAAATGAATTACTAAAAAATCCATTTTTATTTGATATAAAATCAGAACCAATATTTATCTTGTATGAACTATGAATAAATATATATATTAAATGTTTATTATTTTTTAAAAATTTATTAATATTATTTATATCAATTACTGATATTTTAGTTAATGAAAACATAATTTGTATTGAATTAAAATATTTTTTAATTAGTTCATTATAATTATTTGGTAAATCAATACTATATCCAATATATAACATTTATTATATTATTAAATACATATAAAAATTGAATAATTATTTATTAATATTATAAATTATTATAATGGAAAGTAAAAAAGATAAAAAAATTAAAAAAAATAAAAAAAATAAAGATGAAGAAAAAGAATTGGATCTTTTAATAAATAAATATAAAATATTAACATATAATGATTATCAAAATAATAAAATGATAAAAAATAATTTTTTAATGGAAAAATTAATTAAGATAAGTCAAGATAAAGAATTACCACATATTATATTTTATGGAAATGAAGGTTCGGGTAAAAAAACATTTATTAATATATTTCTTAATATGATATATGGAGATGATATTTATAATTTAAGAACAAGAATTTTTAAAGTTCCAAAATCAAGTGGAAAAGTTGAAGATATTTATGTTTTAGAAAGTAATTATCATATTATTATTAAACCAAATGGAAACAATTTTGATCGTTATATGATTCCAAAAATTGTTAAAGATTATACATTTATTTCTCCATTATATATGTATGAAGAAAAACAAGTATTTAAAACTATTCTTATTGAAAAAGCGGATACTTTATCTTTAACTTCTCAATCTTGTTTAAGAAGAATAATTGAAAAACATTCAAAAAATTATAGATTTATTATATGGTGTAATAATATTTCAAGAATATCAGAACCATTAAAAAGTCGTTGTCTTTGTATTCATGTTCCATATTATAGTAATAATGAATTATTAAAATGGTCTAATAATATATGTATTAAATATGACAGACAAATTAATAAAAAAATATTACAAAATATTATTAATAAAAGTAATAAAAATCTTAAAAATATTTTATTGGGTATTGATTTATATCATTATAAAAATAAATTAAATACTACATATGATGACACAATAAAAAATATTTGTAATAATTTATTTCTTAAAAAAATAAATATTAGAAATTTAAGAGATAATATATATTCATTAACAAGTATTATTTCTTACAATAAAATATTTAAAGATTTAACATTAAATATTTTAAATAAAATTAAAGATGATAATATAAAAAATAAAATTATTAATAATGTTTCTAATTATGAATTAAGTTTAACCAAAGCAAGAAGACCTATAATACATATTGAAGCATATTTAATTTTTATATATACAATTATTAATAATTCTTAAAATTTTATTACAAATAATATTTTTTATATTATTATTAGTTATTATGATAAGTTTAGTAAAAAGAATATGTATTAGAATAAATAATTGTAATAATTATTCTACAAATTATAATATTAATTATTATAGTAAATTATTAGATAAACATTATAAAGAAAAAATAAATAAATGTAATATATGTCATACAAATAATAAATGTTCTATTGTAAATTTTTATAATTTAAATAATAAAAATGATAATTATATTTTAAAAAAATCTAAAGAATTTAATTGTCTAAAATAATTTTATTTTTTTTAATTAACATAAAGAATTGTTAATTATTATTATTATTATGTGTGGTATTTTTGGTGTTTTTGGAAATTATGATAATGATAAATTATATTCATTATTTATGAAAATAAAGAAAAGGGGAAAACATAAAAGTGTTTATATTGAAGGTGATGATTATAAAGTTGGATTTCATAGATTATCAATAATTGATAAAAGTATTAATGGAGACCAACCATTTGCGTATCATACAAATAATCGTGATATATATGCAATTTGTAATGGTGAAATTTATAATTATAAAAAATTTAAAAAACAATATGAAAATTCTTATAATTTTAAATCTAATTCTGATTGTGAGGTTTTAATACCTTTATATTTAGAATATGGAATTAATTTTATTAAACAATTAGATGGAGAATTTTCATTTGCTATTTATGATTTTGATTTAGAAACAGGATATAAAAAGTTATATTTAGGAACAGATCATTTAGGTATGAGACCATTATTTTATACTATTTATAAAAATACTTTATTATTTTGTTCTGAAATGAAAGGATTAATATTAGATGATAATCGTGTAGAAAGATTTAAACCTTGTTATTATATGAAAATTGATTTTAAAGATATTAATAATAGTAATAATTTAATTCTTGAACCAGAATATAAAACATATTTGACAACAAATTATAATAGATATTTTGATTTAAATAAAATAAAACCATTAAAAGATAATAATTTGGAAAAAATATTTTATAATATTAGAAAAATTTTAAGAAATAGTGTTGAATTAAGATTACAATCAGACCAAGAGGTAGGTGCTTTATTATCTGGTGGATTAGATAGTTCTTTATTATGTGCTATTGCTTCAAATATATTAAAAGAAAAAGGTAAAAAATTAAAAACATTTTGTATTGGTATAGAGGGTTCTCCTGATATTGAATGTTCTAAAAAAGTAGCAGAATATATTGGAAGCGAACATACTATAATTGAAATTTCACAAAATGAAATGTTAGATGCATTAGAAACAGTTATTTATGAAATTGAAACATATGATACAACAACTATTAGAGCAAGTGTAGGACAATATATGATTTCAAAATGGATTTCAGAAAATACAAATATTAAAGTTGTTATTGTTGGTGATATTTCTGATGAATTAACTTCTGGATATTTATATTTTCATAATAGTCCTGATGAAAATTTTTCACATAGAGAAAATATTAAATTGTTAGATACTATTCATTATTTTGATGTTTTAAGAGCGGATAGAGGAACAGCTTCTCATGACCTTGAAGTAAGAGTTCCATATGGTTCTAAACAATTAATTGAGTATTATTTAAGTATTGAACCTAAATTAAGAGTTCCAAAAGATGGAGTTGAAAAATGGTTATTAAGAAATTCATATAAAAATACAAATATATTACCAGATGAAATTTTATTTAGAACTAAAGAAGCATTTAGTGATGGAATTTCATCAAATGAAAAATCTTGGTTTGAAATTATTCAAGATAAAGTTAATTTAAGTATGAGTGATAGATACTTTAATAGTAAAAAAACAAATTATAATATTAATCAACCAAAAACTAAGGAAGCATTATATTATAGAGAAATATTTGATAAATATTATATTAATCAAGACCATATTATTCCATTTTATTGGATGCCTAATTGGGATGAAGATGATGTTAATGATCCAAGTGCAAGGAAATTAAAAATATATAAAGATTTAGAAAATAAATAATTTTAAATAAATATTTTTAAACTTTTTGCTTTGAAAAAAATCCATAATCTTCACAAAATTTAATCCAAATCATTTTATAACTATTTCCATCATTATCTTTAACAATTTTATATTCAATTAAATTATTATTTTTATCAATTAAATTTTTATTAATTAAATTTAATTTTGTTGGTGATTTTCTTAATTTTGGACTTTTTTCTAATTCTAAATCTAACAAATCATCATTATTTGGAATAATTTTTAATTCATTATTTGATGTTGATATTTTAACTTTTTTTTTAACTTGTTCTTCATCATTAATAGCTCTTTTATTACCATAGATGAAAGAACTTAATTTTTCCATAATAAATAATAATATCTTAATAAACATTATAAATATTATATTTATAATGTTTATAATTTAAAAAAATTCAATTTTTTTTAAGGTTTATAATATTTAATTTCTTCTATCCAATTTCTATTATAACTTTTTCTATATTCTTTACTAAAAACTTCATTCTTTAATTTTTTATTTGTTTTAATAATTTCAGTATTTACATTTTTTTTATTTAAACAATTTATACAAAAACGCCTCATATAATTACTATTCATATAATTAATTGTATTATTTAAAAATTAATTATATTTAAAAAAAATTATATTTAAAAATTTATTTAGTTTTTTTTGTCTTTTTAACTTTAACAGTTTTTTCATTAATGAATTCATTATAAACTTCCTCTAATTCTTTCAATTCTTTTAACCATATATCCTTAGCAGTAGTATTTTTATAAAATTCTAATTCTTCTTTAGCCTTATCATATTTATTCATTAATTCTTCAATCTTTTCTTTTGTAAGAGAAAATAATAAAAATCCAGTCAAATAATCATATGACTTATTTTCACCATTACTAATACTCAATTCAGGATACTTTAATTCAATTAATCTATCTATAATTGCACTTCTCTTTTGATGTTTAATAATAATTATATCATCCAATACCTGTTGAATATATTTCTTTTTATAAAATAATACTTCCAATTCATTTTCAAGATATTTAATAATATATTTTCTTCTCTCTTCATATTTTTCTAATCTTATTTTAGAATATTTTTCAATAATTTCATTAGGATTATTATATTTAGTAATCACATTATTTTCATATAAATGCATATTATTTATTGAAATAGTTGATTCAAGCTTAAACATCTTTTCAATCAAATTATTCTTAATAAATTTTTGTAATACATTATTCTTTAATGTTATTTGAATATTAATTGTATCTTCATCCATTCCCTTATTAATAATTTCTTTATATTCTTCAATGAATAAATCATCTTCATCCTTCTTTTTAATATCTTTAACATTCTGTTTATCTTTTTTAATGATTTTCTTATCTTCAATAATTAAAAAGTTCTCTAATTTTTCTTTATAATTTTCAATTGATACATTAATCGGAATTTCCTTAATAAGAATTGTATTTTCATTTATAATCTCATACTTTCCTTTAATATTATAATAAATTATTTCATTCTTTTTCTTATCTTTTTTCTTATTTTCTTTAATTTCCCCATTATAATTTTTATACCAAGGAATTAATTTAATTAATTTTTTATCATCCAAAAATAACTTCACATTCTTAATAATATCTAATGGATTAAATAATGGAACATTTGATGAATATCCTGTTCCAATACCCTCAGTTCCATTTACTAACACCATTGGAATAACCGGATAATATCTATAAGGCTCAACCATATCACCATCATCTATTTTAAACTCTAATATAGCTTCATCCTCCTTTCTAAAAATATAATCCGTAATTTTATTTAATTCAGTAAATATATATCTTGGAGATGCGTGGTCTTTACCCATTAATCTTCTACTACCAAATTGACCATTTGGCATTAACAAATTAATATTATTTGAACCACAATAATTTTGAGCCATATTAATAATAGTTCCATTCAATGATGCTTCACCGTGATGATAACCACTATTTTCTGATACATAACCAGCTAATTGAGCAACCTTAATTTCCTGCTTTAAATTTCTTTTAAAACAACTATATAATACTTTTCTTTGAGAAGGTTTTAAACCATCACAAACATCTGGAATTGAACGCAAATTATCAGAATGTGAAAAATGTATTAATTCCTTATTAATAAAATCATCATAATACACTTCCTTATTATTAGTATCAATATACGCTTTATCATCATATACTTTAACCCATTCTTTTCTTGCATCTTCCTGCTTATCTCCAAATGCTAATATAATCGCTTTATCTGTTTTACTTAAATCATCAGTTTCACTATCTAAACTTTTACAATCATTATTTTTTTTATTATCATCTGTTTTATATGTTATAACTTTTTTATCATAATCTTTAAAACATTCTTTTGCTTCAGCAGGACTTGATGTTCCTAAACCTTTAAAAAACTTTAATTTATATTTATTAACATCATGCTTTTCTTCCCACTTTTTTAATTCAAATATATTATAGAATATCACAGGGTCCTTATTTTTACCATTTTTATATGCCTTAATTAATGGTGTAGCCATTGACTGGATAAAATCTAATTTTAATAATGAAGACCAAAATCTATGCAACATATTCATTAACAAACCTTTAATATGATGTCCGTCGTCATCCTGATCGGTAAGAATTAATATTTTACCATATCTTAACTTTTTAGTATCTTCATAAACTGTTTTATGTTTCAACCCTAAAATTTTAATAATATTTTCAATTTCCTCATTTTTTGATAATTTTTCAATATCGCTTTTACTTGACATATTTAATTTTCTAACATTAAGTAATTTTCCCTTCAATGGAAAAACACCATATTTTTCATTACCAATTACAGTCAATCCTGAAATAGCAAACGCCTTAGCCGAATCTCCCTCAGTCAAAATTAAAGTGCAATCATCTGATTTTTTACTTCCTGCAAGCAAAGCATCATTTAATTTCGGAATACCTCTCATTGTATTTGTTTTTTTACTATTCATCTTATTTAATTCAGCTTCCTGCTTTGATAAAGCACTTCTCGTCACTTCTTCAATAATTCCTGTTTTACATAATTTTTCAATAAATTTTTCATTTAATACACAAGGAAATCCATCATCAATCCACTCATCTTCCTTTGTTGTTAATTTTTTCTTTGATTGTGAATCAAAATTAGGATTTCCAATTGTTGAATTAATAAATAATGTAACATTATCTTTAATTAATGAAGGCTTAATCATCAAGTCCTTATGTTTCTTTTTAATTTTTTCAATAACCCTTTTAATAATCTGATCCATAATATAATCTACATGCTTACCACCAGCAAATGTTGAAATTCTATTAACATATGATACTTGTCTATAACCACTTTTATCATCAAATAATACTCCAACACTCCATCTTTTATTCACATCTTGATATACTGATGGAGGAATTTCATCATCATAAAACATTTTAATATAATCTTCAAATGAATTAATATTTAATAACTCATCATTAAAATATACTTTAACTTTATTTTCAATTGATGTTGTTCCAGCAATATCATAAGTCCTCTTTTTAAATAATAAAAACATATCTTCACTTAAACCCTTACATCCAAATCTTTTATAATCAGGAATAAAACTAATTTTTGTATAACCATCTTTTGATGAACTTTTTTTAATATCAGGCTCACTCTTTTTATACATATTATTTTCAAATAATTGAGTATATTTTTTTTTATTATTTGTATTTAATACTTCAATTTCAAATTTAGTTGAATAAATATTTGTTAATTTCGCACCATAACCATTCTTACCACCAACTACTCTTTTATTATCATTATCATCCTCAAAATTTGAACCAGTTAATAAATGACCAAAAATTAATTCCGGAACATACACTTTTTCTTTCTTATGCATTTCAATTGGTATTTGTTCCGTCTTAGAACAACTATTATTTGAAATTATAATTTCACCAGTCTCTTTATTAATATTAACTTTAATTGTATCACAAGTATTATCTCTAATAGTTTGATCCGACGCATTTACTAATATTTCATCAAATATTTTATATAATCCAGCATTAATAATTCTTTCATCTAATACTATTTTATTTTTATTATCATCAAAAATATATATTTTTAATTTATCATTTTTAATAGTATCCATATAAGTATCAGGTCTTATTAAGATATGCTCATGTTGAGTCTTCTTTTGATACTTATCTTCAATTTTAGTTCCTGGCATTTTAATAAATATTTATAACTATCTTTTATTTATATTTATTTTTTTATTTTCAATTTTTTAATATAATTTAAAATATTATAATATATTCTTATAAATGGCTTCAAGTATATTTAATAATGATAATATTAATGAAGATATTAAATTTATAAATAAACATATTGGAGGTAATAATGATGAAGAACAAGAAATATTTAAAAAACAGGTTAAATTAAATGATTTTATTGATGAAAATAGAAATACATTTAAACCTATTGAAAATAAAGTTAATAATCAACAAAGATTAAATAATGTTAATACTGAAATTAATAAAACATCTATTTCAAATGATTTAGTAATACCTGATAATTACAAATATGATAATTTTTTTCAATACTTATTAAAAAAAAACTTAAATACAATTAATTCAAGAACTGTATTAACACATAATCAAGTTAATATTGATTCAAGACTTCAAAATAGAGAAACATTTAATGAATATATAAATTTAAAAAATGACCCTTTTATGTGTAATGGAAATTCAAATATTTTAAATATTAATATTCCTAATAATGAAATTTCAAAATTTAATATTGGTGATAAAGTATTATTACAAGGTTTAACACCCATTAAAAAAAAATTATCAAATGTCAATTTTAATTTTACAAATTCATCTAATATTGTTGTATTAAGTATTTTACCTGATTTTACTTCTAAAAGTAAATTTTATGATATTCTTATAAAATTTGATGGTATTACAAATGGTAATTCAAATTTTTTTGAAAATATACCACTTAATTCTTTAAATCAAATACAAAATATTAATATTAATAATAACAATGAAGTATTTTTTGAATTACCAATCACATTTTATTCTAATAATATTAATACACTAATATCCAATTGTAAAATTTCTATTTTAAATATTTCAAATGTTCCTATTAATATTATTAATGCTTATAGACCAATTGGTGATTTAAATCTAATTGAATATCACACAATCCATAATATTCTTAATAATAATATTGAAATACAATTACCCATAACATTTAATATATCTCAACAAGAACTAAAATTTGGAGGCTCAAATATTCAAATTGGCTATTTTACACAAAATACTTTTAATTCTAAATACACATTATATTATGATTTAAATAAAGATTATAGTAATGTAGCAAGTATCAAAATAATTAATTCCGCTATTAATATACCCTCCATTGAAACAGATAATGTTTTTATAAATTCAACAAATAATAAATTATATTGGAAAAATCTTATTGATGATAATAATACTATATATGATATAACTATTCCCAATGGAGTATATAATTATATTAATCTACAAGAAATGATGAAATCTTTAATTGATAAAGTTAAAAGAATATCCAGTATTCCAAATTTATCTTTATTTAATAATATTGAATTAAGTTTTAATCCTAAAATTAGATTATTCTCATTTAAATCAATAAATGTATTTTTATTACCACTATCATTTACTAATCTTAATATAAATAATAATATACATCAAATTACAATAGAACAAGAAAATCATAGTTTTCATGTAGGTGATAAAATATTAATTATTAATGCTATTGATTATTTTACAATATCTAAAGATAATATTAATGATATTCATATTATTACAAATGTTATTTCAAAAGATAGTTATGAAATATCTTTAATTAATATTAATCCAATTCCAGATGTTGGTGATACAAAAGGTGGTTTTAAAACAAGAATAATCTCTGATAATCCTTTACAATTATTATTTAATTTTCCTAACACAATAGGCAATATCTTAAAATTTAAAAATAGTGGTTCATCATCCGCAATTACACCATTTTCTAATCATACCAATGAATTTACAATTAATAATAATCAACCATATTTATTTAATACTGTTAATAATGAACCAAATGAAATTCCAATAGACCCAAATTATTCTTATTTTTTATTAAGAGAAAAAAACTTAAATGTATGTGATAATCCATTTTATCCTAAATATTTTTATAAATTTTCTTTTGATAATCGTTCAACAACATCTTTAGATTTATTACAAGATACATATGTTGATTTTCCATTAGTATTTAATCCACCACTTGACAGTTTAAGAAGTTTTGAATTTACTTTTGTTAATCCAAGAGGAGAACCTATTAATTATAGTGATTTTGAATATTCTTTAACAATTCAAATTGACACAATATCAACCGTCCCTGAAAATACACAAATTAATACCGATATTGGTAAAATTTAAAAATTTATATAATATAATTATATATGTCTTTGAAACATAAAGGAAAATATTTAAAATATAAACTCAAATATTTACAAGAAAAACAAAAAATTATGAAAGGTGGTTCAACTGAAATTACTGATAAATTACAAAAACAAATAGACCAACTTAAACAAGAACTTCAAGAATTAAAAACAAAATATGAAACACATTATCACGAAACTAAAGGTATTAAACACTAATTTTTTATTTTAATTTTTCTATAATATTTAATAGAATACTTATACTTTGTAAATTACCAATATAATTTACTGCTCTATCTTTAAAATAATTACTTAATTCAACTATTAATTTTTTATAAAAATCCATTGAACCATTCATAAAATTATTTAATCTTTCATCATTTTCAATTTCAATACCATTTTCTTTAAATACTTTAATAATAAATTGTGTTTTCATAGTTTCATAAGTTTCTAATGTTTCTTCACCACTTAATTTTAATTCTATAACAATTGCATAGTAAAATATATTTTTTAATAATTCACTATTATCTATATCATAATCAACTCCATTAATCCTTTTCAAATAAACTTTAATTATTTCATTAAATTCAAACACATAAATATTTATTATATTTAATCTTATTATCTCTATAATATTCATATTTGTTTGATTATAATCATCATTTATAGTTTTATCCAAATCATAATATGTTTGACATACCTTTTCATTAATATTATTAAAATAATTCTTTAAATCCCCTAAATTACTACTCATTTTATTTTCAAAATTATTAAATATTAAATCATTAATTTTAGAATAAGATTTAACATCATTTGCATTTACAATTTTAATTATTTTAATATAATCCTGTTTTAATACATTAACTAATTCTTCATAATTTTCATAATTAATATCATCATTTGAAAAATTATCTATTTCTGTTTTATAATTAGTTCTATATTCATCCATTAATTTTTCTTTAACTACTTCATCAAAAATATTACTTTGAAATATTTGTTCTTCATTTAATGTTTTAATTAATGGTTTATCTTGTATATCTTCAAATAAATCTTTAATTTTAATATTTTTATTATCCAACCAAATAAATTCATTAAATAAATAAAAACAATTCATAATTATATTTTTAATTGTATCATCTTTTTGTAGCCCAATATTAAAATTTTCATCACTATTAATTTCATCAATTATTTTTGACTGAAAGGATAATAAAGAATTAAATTCTTCTCCATTTGATGAATATTGACCTATTATAATATTTAATTTATTACGAGCATATTTATAAGGTGTTAAATTATTTTTATCTTTCATTGTTTTAACATAATTTCCATTATGTGTTAAACTACTTTCATTATCAATTATATAACTAATTGCTTTAAAATTCATTTGGTCTATTAAAATATTCATTATATTATGACCTTGTTTTGTTAAATCTAATATATTTAACTGTTTCAAAATATCCGAATTTTCAATTAATGTATTACTATTATAACACTTATCATTAATTAATCTACTATTATTTACCTTATCTGTTTCATTTGTTAATAAATCAAATCTAATTGGATTTTCCTTTATTAAATCTTCATATTTATTATCTTTTAAAGGTTCAAATATTAATTGGTCATAATCACCAGATAATATATATTCATTAATAATTTCTCTTATTTCTTTAAATTGTAATTTATTTAACATTAAATTATAATAAACAACTAACGATTTTAATAAATTTTCATCATTTATAAAATGTTTATATTTTGCATATTTTTCATATTTTTCTTCTTTTGTTTTTTCTTCATAACTATTTTTTATAGTATTTAAATCAGGTATTTTATCTTTTATTAAAAACATTAAAATAAGTTTTATGTATTCAATAGAAATTATTGGAAAGTTATATATATCTCCATTTTTAGTTTGATAATTATTAATATTATTTAAATAAGAACCAATATTATTATTACTATTAATTGTATATTCTGTATTATAAATATTATTATCTATTCTATTAATTTTTATATTATTTATTTTTTTAGGAATATCATTATCATATTCATTAATTCCATTTAAATATTCATTACGAACATTATAAAAATCTTGATTTGTATAAATAATATTATAATTTATATCATTTAAAATAATATATGTATCATTAATAAATTCATCAATATTATCTTTATACTTACTATAAATTGCATCAAAAAATTTTTCATCAGTAAATACATTTTGATTTTTTAATGATTGAAATTTATTTAATGAAAAATCATCAGTAATATCTTTATCATCATTAATATTATTTAAAAATTTAAAAGAAATTGATTTATTATATTTTTGTATAATATTATCTATTTTTTCAATTTGTTTAATACAATAATCATAGATTTGTTCATAATTTTTTTTTAAAGAATTAATTTCATAATTATTTAATAAATTATTTACATATTTAGTTTGTTCTTCCATTAATTTGTCATAATTAGTAAAACTTGCATTTATATCTTTTTTAATTTCTAAAAAATTCTCATTTATTTTATTAATTACTTTATTATCAGAATATTCTATAAAATTTTTATATTCTTTAATTAAAAGTATTATTATATCTATTATTTCATAATAAATTTCTAATGAATATGATACATTAAATCCAATTAATGATTTAATTTCAATATTTTTAATATCTTCATATAGTTTAATTATTTTTTCATAGATTTTTAAACCTGTTGTAAATTTAAAATTATTTGGTTCATTTTTTTTTAAAAATTGAATATTATGATAAAATTTATTATTATACAAATATATTGAAGTTAATAAATTTTGATTATCTATTGTAATATTACAATTTTTATAAATATTATTTATTTCAATTAAATTATGATGTTTAATATCAATATTATTATATTTTTTAATAAAAAATGTATTTAATTTTGTATTATCAAATATATTTTTTTTATAAATAGAATATGAATTTTTATTTTTTAAATATAATTTTAATTTATTTGTATTATTTATAACATTTTTATAAGTATTATAAATATTATCAATGTTATTGTAATCAATATTATATATATTACCATCATTAATTAATTCTTCTAAATACTCAATTATATTTTTTTTAATATTTGTATAATTTTCAAATAATTTATTATAAATTGTATTATACAATGAAAATTGTTCAATATGATATTGAGGGTTTTGTATATCATATTCAAAATCATTTCTTTCACAATATGTTAATTGAAAATAATTAATAACAAAGGGATAATTAATATCTTCAAACATATCTGGATAATTAAATTTTAGAAATGTTAATAATTCTTTAATTGTTGATTTATTTTCAATATCTTTAAATTCAACTTCTATTTTTTTATCTTTACAAATTTTAGAAAAATTATATTTCACTTTTTGATTATCTAATAAAAATTGTTTAACATTACCACTTGCTTTATTAATATCTATTTTTTCAATATCTAAATATTGATATAAATAAGCAATAATTTCATAATAATAATCTTTCTCATTTTTTAGTTTTTCATTATCAAACATATTTATTTTTAAATCAACACTTTTATAAAATATACTCATCATTGTTCTTTTAACATTATCAAAACCCTCAATCATTTTATTTAATTTTTCATAAAATACCGTTATTATATCTGTTAATATACAATTATTTCTAAAATTTTCATTATCATAATCACCACCATATAATTGTTGTTGAAATATATTATCATCTGGTCTTTGTATAATTCCTAAATCAATAAACTGATTACCTATATTTCTATCATTAAATAAATTTATTAATGTAAGTTTACTATAAATTGTATTATTCCATTTATTAATAATATAATCATTTAAATTATTATTTGGTGGTGGTGCTTCTATATATATATAATTATCTTTAATAATATCTTTAATATTATTTAGTTTATCGGCTTGGAAATCACGTCTATATGCATCTTTATCTGCCTCATTTAAATTATTATCTCTATTATAATTTGTTATATTTCTATTTCTAAAATTAAGATTACTATTTTTAAAGTTAAAAACAAATAAAATTATTGTATCAAATTTATTTCTAAGAATTATATTATTTAACAATTCTTGTAATTTATCATTATTTATTGAATCAATATTTCGTATAATATTTGATATTTGTGTTGGTTTTCTTCTATTAAATAAAAAATTATTATTAATATTTCTATTATTTTGTATTATAGTTCCTAAATTACTTTTTGTAATATTATCTCTATCAGGATTAGGAATTTCATTTAAAGCACTATTTAAATTTAAATATCCATTCATATGTGTAATAAATTCCACTAACGATATAAAATATTGTTTTAATATTTCATTTAATAATATTTTATTATTATTAATATTATTTTGTCCTATTCCCATATTAAATTTATCAAAAATTGTATCAAATTCTGTAGTTAAATATCTTTCATTAATAGTATCTAAATCATTATTTTCTAAAATTATATTTTCTATATCATCAAATATTTTATTAATATAATTATAAACATACTTAATTTTATAATTAGACAAATCTTCTTGAACTAATTGTTTATTTGTTTTTGTTGATGTTTGTCTATTATCATCAATAAATGTATAAAAGAATGCTCTATTTTTATAATCAAAAAGAAAATCAAATAAACTTTTAATATATGTTTCTTTTATCACATTCAATGTTGTTATTAAAATTATATTTCTATCATTAATATAATCTTCATTTTCTTTAGTTAAAAATGTATTAAAAGAAGTTCTAACACTATTAATTATATTTTCACGAATATTATCAATATCAATATTATTAAATTTATCATTATTGACACCACCAATTTTTTCTTTTAAACTAAGATAAAATGCATCGTAATCATTATATTTTTTTCCATCAGGTTTTTTAGGTAATTGTTTATTATTAATTAAATCTTTAAAAACAATTGGCGGTCCCCACCTTTCTATAGGGTCTTCAGTATTAACTCCTAAAATTTGATAAATATTAAATTTATCATTGTCTTTAATATTTAAATTTTCTATATTTTCTATATTTTCTATTTTAAAAGTATTTGTTTGTTCAATTTGATTATCTGGATTATTTAATATTTGTTTTAAATTATCATTATTAGTATTATCAATAGCTGTTTTAATTTTAGAATCTTCATCTTTATTAATAAAATGTAAATTTTCATTCATAAACATATTATAAAATTGATTATCAACATTATAAAGTTTAGTGTATGTATTATTATAATAATCAACAAAATTACAAAAATCCATATTATATTCAATCATATCATCTAAAAGTTTAATAACATTTAATTGATTATCACCTGTTTTATTATCAAGCATATCAACTAAATTTGTATCAATAGTTTCATAAATAAATTTATAAACAAAAACTAAAGATAATGGGTCATCAAAATAATTATGTCTAAATTGTTCTCCAACTTCTAATAATTTATTACTATTTGTATTAAAAGCTTCAATAGCTTTAAAATTTTCTTTATCATTTAAACTATTAGCTTGTTGTAATTCAGTATTAAAAGTTTCTTCAATATTTTCTATATTATCAATTTTATATTTATCAAATTTATTTGATAAGTTTTTTTGTGCTTCATTTAATATTTGAATAAATTCTGGGTCTTTTGATATTTCTTCAACATTTTTTTTAATTAATGTATCATCACCATCTTTAATAAATAATTTTTTTTTTATTAATAATTGTTTAATTTTATCTTGTGTATCATTAATAATACTTGTGAATTCATCAATATTATAAAATTTATTAAGTTCAATTAATTTTGAAAAATTTTTATTTAAATCATCTTTGTATTTAACATCATTTTTACAATGATTATGAATAGATGAAATTAATAATTTTTCAAAATCAATTTCTTTTTGTTTATATTTATTTTGTTTATTAGAAATAAAATTTTTAGGTTGGTAATAATCATTATCTTTACAATCATAAGTTAATTTTTGGAATAAATAATGAATAGGTAGATTACCAAGACTGTCATATTGTTTTTCAATACTTCTATTAAAACCATTATCAATTAAGTATCTAATAACAGTATAATATTGTTTTTGACAAGCAATATGAAGTGGTGTTTCAATAGATTTTACAGTAGAGGATGTTGGAGTTAAATTAGAGAAATTTTTTAATTTTTTAAATAATAATATAATTTCAGTTTCTGTTAAATTATCATTACTAATAATAGCATTAATTATTGAACCATCCTCTGTTTTAAATGATAAATCAATATTTTCATAATCTTGTTTTTCTAATTCATTATAATCACTTGTTTGAAATTTAGAATATAAAGTTTTATATTTTTCTTGATTTATACTATTTAGTGTTTGTTGATTACTTATAGGTCCCATATGTGGAACGCTTGGCATAGTAGGTTTTGGTTGAAAAGAATTTCTCTTCTGCATTTATAAAATTAAGATATATAATAATTATTATATATAAAACAAAATTTATAATAATTAAACTATAAATATAATAAAAAAAATAATTAGAGTATTTTAAATTTATTTACAATTAGAACAGTTGTAATTAACATCCATATTACTCATTGGTGTTCTTGTCATTCTATAGTCAGGGAATTGAGGACATTTAAGAGAATCAGGAAGAACATCAGTTTGAAAAAGAGAATTAGCTTTTTGCATTTCTTGTGAAAAAGTTCTTGGGTCTTGTCTTAAAGGATATTGATGGACGCAAGCATTGTTAAAACAACTGTAATTTTGTCTTAAATAAAGCCATTCACTATCTCTTAAAGTATTTCCATTAGTTTGTAAAAAAAGACGGTAATCATCATCTCTTACAATACCATTCATATATTTAATATATTCATTATTCATAGCACTGGATTTGAAATTAGATAAATCTCTTCCATAACTTTTTGCAGGACAATTAGTATAATAGTTATCACCCATATATTATATAAATTATAAATATTTTTTTATAAATATAATTAAAAATTTTATTCGCCATTAAAAGCAAAATTTTCTTCATTTTTATCTTGATTTGATAAAATAATTTCATTTATATTATTTGAATTATCTTTGTTTTCAGAAGAAGAACTTGATACAGATGAAGATGTAGTATTATTTTCAATATTTAAATTAATCGTTTCAACAATATTTTCACTTTGAATATTATTTTCTTTGGGGCTCATGAACAAATTATTATTATTTTCATTAATAATATTATTTTTATTTTCAACCTTTTCAAAACAATTTTCAGTAATTGGCGAAATATCATTATTATTAGTGTTTTCTTCAATTAAATCTGTTTTACTTATGATTTTTTGTTTATTAAACATATTCATCTCATTCATTTTATTATTAATATCATAAACTTTAGTTAATCTATCATATAAAATCTTATTATTTGTATTATTCTTTTCTTCAATTTCCTCTAATTTTTCAACAATATTTTCAATTTCATTTTTAATATTTTTTTCTGTGGTTTTTGTAGATCTAATATTATCAATTACAGCTGTATATATATAATATCCAATTCCAATAACAATTAATATAATGAAAATTGTTGTATAATCCAACATATAAAAATTGTTTATATTTTAATATTTTATTTTATACGCTTTACATTAAATATTTTTTTCATAATATTTAATTTTTGTATTTTTTGGAAAATTAAATTCAAATTCATTATTATCTTTTATTGCTTCAATTTCACAAATAGATATTGCTTTTTTTGGCATTATTGTATCTGAAATTACTGGAATTTTTACTGTTAGAATGCTTCTAAATGAGAAAACATTTCATCCAGAAATTGAGAATACTCCATCTGAGAACTCTCAGATGGCTAAGGATACTGATGATGAAAAGAAAGGATTGCTTGGAGGCTTGGAATTAGTTTAATAGATATTACCATTTTGTTTGTGATTGAGTTAATCTAATTAAAAGATGTTATATTATTTTTTTATTTTATCTTCAATGATTTTTATAAAAATTGAAAAAATAAATATATTTATGAATAATTAAATAATCATAAATATGTTCTTTACAAAACACTATTTAAATATTAAAGAAGGTGATGAATTTTATAATAATAAAGAATTAATAAATAATTTTATTGATAAATATATGAAATATTATCAAACAAATAAAAAAGAAGATTTAGAAAAAGCAGTAATATATTCAAAATATTATTTTTATTACAAATTAAAAAATTGTATTTATGATGATGAAATTATGGATATACTTATGAAAGTTAATAATTAATCAAAAAGAATTAATTCAATTTCTTCTTCATTATTTTTATATTTTAATACTTTATCTAATAAATTATCAATATGTAAAGATTTTTTTTTATTTTCTTTTTCTAATTGAGAAATAATTTTTTTTTGTTCTTCAATAATTTTTTTATTGTTTTCATTTTCAACATAATAATTTTGTTTATTATTATTCAAGTTTAATAACCATTTTTTATGCCTTTCAGTTTTAAAATGTGTTGATAAATTACTTTTATTTTTAAATGTTTTTGTTGAACCACAAGGACATTTTATTCCATTATTTATATTATTGAAATTATCCATATTATCAATGTAATCACCATTATTATTTACACTTGGTGTATATGTATCAGGCAAAAGAAACAAATCCATTTATAAATTAAATAGAGTAATATATTTAAGTTTTATTTATTAAATAATAATCCACCAATACTTGATTGAAATCTTAAAATATTATATTCTAAAGTATATAGTTTCATATTAATTGATAATTTTTCTAAATTTCCATAACCTTTTATATATTGTAATATTTTTGGCTTATTTATTACTAATTGAATTCCAAACCTTTTAGTATTACTCATATTATAAGAACCAGTTGGTTGAAATGTTTCAGGACACAACGCAAAACTATAAGAATAATATGGAAAATCTGGGTCAGAACGTTTATTGTATTTATATGTTGTTAAATATCTATTAACTGTATCAAATTGTCCGTATTGTATTTGACTTTCATTATTTAATCTTGCTTGTTCTTTAGTCATATAACTAACAAAAGGTTGAATTCCATCTATTTTAATTCCATCAATGTAAAATAATGTTGATAATATAAAACTTGTTTCACTATTTGGATTTAACACATTTGGTAAAGAATAATCATTTAAAAATAAACTTAAAGACCAAAATAATTGTTTAACGCTATTATTTAATTCAAATTCAAACATTAAAGTTATAAAATTATCATTAAAGCCTCTATCAAAATTTTTAATTGATTTTGTTAATACATAATCATTATGTCTTTCAATCAAATTATCATTTATATTTTCACTAATTCTTTTTCTTTCTTCTCTCTCAAGTAATATAAAATCATATGACATCGCTAATTTATATAATGGACGATTTTTAATAAGTAATGATGTCTCATAAAAATTATTAAAAATTGTATTTGTATTTGTGTAAAATTTAAATTGAATTACTGGATGCATACAAGCAATAAGTGGTAAAGCATTTCTCCTATCTTTAAAGAAAAAATATAAAGGAATATAATAATCTCTTTTAAAAACTTTTTTAATATATGCTAATTCAGTATTAATTACATTATTACCATCAATTCCATAAAATTGAGCTATAGTTGGAACTTTATTAATATTTGTCATATCATACATAACCTCATAATATTCTTTTGTAAAATGATCCACTAATTGAGGTCCAATTAATAAATCAAGTCTATCCATAATATTTAAAATTCCAAACTCATATATCAAATTATATATATTTTCAATAAAATTAACATACATTAATGGAATATTTATTAAATCTATATTATCAATTGATATACTTTTCATATTATTTATTACCAATGATTTATTTCCATCCACAATCATTAATAACATACTTTTCCACACATTTATTTTTGAATTATAAATATATTTATCAATTAATACATTTTCAGAATATCTTCCATCCAATTTTATTTCAGGATTACTTTTTGTTTGATATTGTGCTTCAATATCACTTTCTATAAATATATCATTATTTATTAACCCTTTTTTCATCAATATTCTAACAAAAAATATTCTACTAATTTCTATTAATTGAATATTATCATAATTATTTTCAAAAATTACATTTAATTCATTAATAAATTCTTCATTATTATTATTTACATTTATTGTTACTTCATTAACTAAATATTCAATTATTTCATTTAAATTATATTGATAATTACTTCCAAATACAGTTATAAAAATTATCATCAACATAAAATAAAACAACACTATAACAATTAACTTATTAAGATTATTTAATGAAAAATTATTAAAATTTGAAAATATTAATGTCATTATTGTAGATGAATTTTCATTTATTTGTATTTTATTATTTTTATAATAACTATTTAACTGTGATATTGATGGTGAATACTCTGCTCCTATTGTATCACTATAACCTCCTAATATATCAATAAATGGTTTAAAATTTTTATTCAAAGCATTAATAATTTGTTTTAAAATAACATCCAAAATATTATCATTACCAATAATATCAGTATTACTATTAATTAAATTACTAATAACATTTGAAAATAAATCTAATGTTATTACACTTTCATTATTAATACACATTTTATTAACTAATACATCATATACCTTTGATATTGTTGGATTATTATATTTTTGTTTATTATCTAAAATTCCATATTCTACATTTAAATTAATTACTTTATTCATAATTTTTTTGAAATAATTATTTAAATCATTATTTTTAATATAATTCGTATTAATATAATCTAAACATATAGGAACACTATTTGATATATCTAAACAATTATATTTAATATTATATGTTGTATAACTATTTCCATATGATAAAACATTATTTATATTTTTGGTATATCCAAGTTGATTTTTAATCATTAAAACTAATATTTTTAATATGTATAAAATATATAAACTATTATTTTGAATTGGAATAAATTTTTCATTTAATAAAGAAAATTTCCAATAATTATTCATAAATATAATTTGTGTTTGTAGTGTAGTATTAATAAATATTTCATCATAAATATTTTCAGTTATTCCAAAGAATTGTTTTTTAATTAAATTATTATCAAAAGTATTAACTATATATTTTATATATTCATATGTATAATATTTAAAATCTTTAAATGTTAATTTATATTCTAAATTTTCAATGCTATTATTTACATAATTTGTATATTCAAATACAACATCTTTAAAATATTCTTCATAAGTTAAATTTAATTGATAATTAATTGAATTATTTAATGTATATTCTATTAAATCATTTATTGATAATCTAAATTTATCAATTAAATTAGTTAAATCATTTGTTTGAATAAATTTATAATATATAAATGTTGTATTATCAATATTTTTTAAATTTTTAACATTAAAAAATTTATTAATATTATTATTATCTAATAATTTATCTTTTTGTTTCTGAATTATTGTTTCATCAATATTTAATATTTCTAATTTATTAATATAATTATACAAAGTATTTTGATATTCAAAAAAGTAATTATTATTTAAATCTAAATTATTAAAAAAATTAATAAAATCTTCTTCTATAGTATTTTTTTCAATATCATTTATTTTTTTTTCAAATATCAAATAAAAATATATTTCTGTAATTAAATCAGAAATATATTCTATGGAATTTGATTTTTCATTTAACATATTATCAATAAGTTTATTTATTTCCTCAAAATCACATACATTTTTTATTAAATTATCTTTTTCAAATATTACAAGTTTATTATATTTAAGATAGATTTCTAAACATTTTTTAAATGTAATAAAATATGTGGTATTATTTAAATAATAAACATTTGATATATATGTGTAAAATATATCAATAAATGTTTTTACATAAATTTTATTGTTATTTCTTTTTATATTAATTAATATATTATTATTTGTTAATAATTTATCATAATATTCCAATTGTTTTGTATATATTATTTCTTCATTATTTTTCCATTGATAAGTATTATAATTAATATTAAATAATTTTTTATAAATATTAATTCCATTATTATTAACAACATTAACATTTGTAAATACAGTATCTTTATCATAATCCATTGGTGTTAATAATGCAAATTTATAATTATCATATGTATTAACCATTTCAGATAATTTTAATATTGTTAAACTTCTACTATTTACTTTATAACCAATTATATCATCATATAAATTATTTTTTGTTGTATTTCCACTTAGTTTAAATATATACTCATTAATATAAGCATTATTAAATAATGTGTTGCCAACAATATTACTAATCATATCAGTTTGATTATCAATTTTAATATTATAATAATTTAATAAATAATTTGGTAATGTTAGTAATACATTAATATTTTTAATAAATAAATCAACATAATTTTTATTCATATTTTCATAATTTATTGATTTAATACTTTGACTATTATTATTACTATTAATATCTGTAATATTATTTTCATAGTAAATATTTAATATTTTAATACTGTAATTTGTTATAACATATTTTTTATCATTATTATCTACTTGGTCTATATTATATATAATATTCAAATTTTTTAATATATTCGTTATTGTAAAATTGTTAATAGTTGTATTAGTTAATTCTACAGTTTCTAAATCTTCATAACCAATATTTGTGGAATATGAGCTAATATATTCATAACAAAATGTATAAAAATTATCAATACTTAATAAATTGTTACTAATCACTTGTATTATAAAACTATCATTATAAGGTTCTTGATATTCAATAGGAACATCTAAATTTAATTTATTTTTATAATATGTCATAATAAATTTTTCCAAATCATAAGTAATATTATTATTAATAACATCTTTTATTTTAAAATCAATACTTTGTGAAGGAAATAAATATTCTAAATAATAATCAGTTCTTAAATTTAGATTTTCTATTATAAAATCACCTAATTTATTATAAACTAAAAATATCATAAATAAATATATGACTATTTTTTTCATAATATTATCTTTATCAATATTATATTTAGAATTAATTTCATTAGAATTATTTTTAAATTTAATTAAATCATTATAAATATTAAATGGTGAAAAATCTTCATTTAAAAGTATGAAATCATTAATATAATCATTTAATTCATTTTCATTAAGATTATCCGTAAAATATAAACCAGTATTAATTCCATTATTAAGAATTAAAAATTCAAATATTTCATTGTTATATTCAATACATTTATTATAAAATACTAAGTATTCATCATAAAAATTATCATATGATATAATCAAATCAATGAATAATGAATTATGTGATGGTGATATTATATCATTGAATAAATTAAGATTTAATAATTCAAAACCTAAATTATTTTGTGTTATATATAAATTCTTTTCATAATTTAATTTATTATCTTTATACATTTTAACAGTATCATATAATGAATTATTTTTTAAATAAATTGTTTCTTCATAATCAATTTGTGTTAAAACATACTGTGTCATATGATAATATAAAAATCTATTAATTTCAAATTCAACATTAAAACTATTATTAATTATATCATTAAAAAAATATATTGAATATTTTAATAAATTATGTTCGTTTATAGAGGTTCTATAAAATATAGTTTCATAATAATTATGTTCGGACATTGAATAATTTTTGATAATTTCTAATAAATTTTCAATTATAACATTATCATAATTGTCATAATTTTTTTCTAAATATTTATTATTTAAATTTACATATAAATTTTGTAGAATATATAAAGTTTCTGAATATAATATATGTATTATTCTTTCATAACTTTCATCCAATGATAATTCATTATTAATAACTTCAAAATCTATATTATTAATATTTGATAGTATATTTCTTCTAATATATGAATAAATAAATTTATTATATTGATTTGTTATATCATTAATTGAATAATCAAATAAATTATAAAATTCAATAATTCCATTATTATTATTAACATTAAGAATAGAATAATTTAAATTATTAATATCATCACTTGTTTTAAATATAATAATTAGTTCTTTTAATAAATTTATATAAATGTTATTATTATATTTATTAATTATAAATTCATTAAAATTGGTATATTTATCAATATTATTTATGAATATGTTAATGTCAGAACAAAGATTAATTTTAAAGAAATTAAATAATAAAATCAAAATTATTTCAAATAATGGAATTTCAAAATTTTCTTGTTCTAATGATTTTAATAATATTTCATTTTTTGTTATTTTGTAATATTGTGTCAAAATATTATATCCATTTACAAAGATAATTTTATTAATTAAATAATTTTTTAAATATGTAATATTATTTTTCCAATATTTTTCAAAATTATTAATTATATTTTGATAATTATTTTTAACATCTAAACAACAAGAATTATTTAACTTATTAAATGAGGATAATAAATATTCAAATATTTCAACTATATTGTCATTTTCAATAAAGTTTTTATTTTTTTTAATATTAAAATTAACAACTGTATAAATATCCGTGATTTCCGCATCACTATTCTTTATTTGATTAAATAAATTATTAATTGTTGATATATTTATTAAATTAATATTGTCAAATAATATACCAATTGAATATGTTGATTGATAATTATTATTATAAATATTATTACTTATAAATATTAATGGATTATAACATAACTCATCTATATTTGTATATTGTTCTGGTTCTTTAATAATAAGAGTAATCTTATCAATAATATCATTAAAATTATTATTAATTTTATTAAAATAATCTTTTACCAAAATTATAACATTTTCTAAATTAATAAAATTATTATTATATTTTACTAAAAATTTTTTAAATTCTTCAATAAATATACTATCAAAATTATTTGTATTATTATTATCACTTGTTTTAATAAAATAAAATGGAGAATATATACTTACTGATAAATTATCAATATTATCTAAAATATTAATTTCATCATAACAAATAAATCTATCATTAAAATTAAAATTTTTAAAATCATAACTAATATTTGTTATATTAAATGGTAAAGTAATATTAAAATATAATAAAATAAAATATAATGTAAAATTTCTTAATGTAATTAAATCAAATGGTAATATATTTATTAATTCTGTATCTTCTGTCATTATACATAAAAAGTTAAATAAGTAAAATAATCTATATAATGGAGAACCTACTGAAAAATAAAATTTATTTATATTAATACTATCAAAGCTATTATTAAATAATTGTTGATTTATTGTAAAATATATATTATTTAATATGATAGTATTATAATTTTCATTATAAATATCAAAACAAGTATATTGGTTAATACAATTAGTATAATTATTTAATTCATTTAATTTTAATAATTTAGGTATTTCAATTCTTCTATTATAATAATTGAGAATAATTTTAGTTAAATCATCAATTGTATTTTTATTAATTTCAATAAATTCATTTTTACTGATAAAATTATTATTAATCATATTTTCTAATTTAAAGCTATTTGTAATATATATTTCATATATTTCGGTATTAATTTCATTGATAAACTTTTTTAGTTTTATGTTAAAATAATTATTTAAATTTGAAAATAATGAACTTGATAAAGGGAATATAGAAAAAGAATTATTATAAATATTTAAAGTATTTTTACCTGTTGATTGATAAATATAATCTGATTGTTTATTATAAATATTTTTTAATACTTTTGTTGAATTACTTGTTAATTTATAAAAATTAAATGAGTATTGATAATAATATGTTATTTCATTAATATTTTTATCTCTAAAATTGTTTAATAATTCTTGATAATATAATATTTGGTTATTTTCAAATAAGTCAAACAAAAAATTATTGCTATTAAAATTAACAATTAATTTAATATAATTATTAATAATGTTTAATTTTGTATTTGAAGAAAAAATTAAAATAGTATCTATTATTTTATTTACTATATTATTTATTTTTAAATTATTTGATGATAATTTTAATACTTCTTTTAATATAATAAATTTATTAATTATCACACTTGTATAATTATTTATTTTTTTGTTAATAAAGTTAATAAAATAATTGTTATTTGTTTCAAATTGATATACTAAACTTGAATAAAAATCATTTGATGCTAATAGTGTATTATTTTCAAACAATAATTTTAAAGTTTTAACATAAAAATTATTATTATTTTGATATTTATTATTTAAATATGATAAACTAAGAATATTATTTTTAATATTATTATTATTGATATTTATAAATTCCTCTAAGTTAATATTACCATCATTAAATAAATAAACAAATAATCTTAATAAAAATATAGAACTCAAATTATTTTGATTATTAAGATTAAAAGTATTAATTAGATTTGTTTCATTTTTAATTAAACTTTCATTAAAATCATTATTATTAAAATTATCAAAACTATAATTGCTAATAACATTATCATTGTAATTAATAATATAATATTTAAAAGGTTCTTTATTACATAAAATAAATTCATTAAATTCTTCATTATTAATAATTGTAGTTGTTTTTTGAAATTTTGTTTTATAATTAATAAATGTATTTGTTTCA
>Ga0233431_1002041_pt1 | contig 30428 bp, 30 predicted proteins | sample SI_118_April2016_FD_179867 | JGI IMG/M metagenome (GOLD analysis project Ga0233431, IMG submission 179867) | Seawater microbial communities from Saanich Inlet, British Columbia, Canada - SI_118_April2016_200_MG | ecosystem: Environmental > Aquatic > Marine > Inlet | place: Canada: British...
GGCCTCGACATCCACGATATGGGGTCGCACAGTCTGCAAATAGACGTCGCCACCAACTTGATGAATTTCCCCGCCGACCCATTCAAGCAACCAATCTAAAGAGACATAGACGATGCCATTCTGAGTGGAAAATGTAGTGATCTCAAACGATTGGCGAAATCCAGGCCCACGTAGAACGATTCCGTCTTCTGCAAAGGAAATGCCCAAGCCAATATGGGAGCAGAACTCCTCTAGTGGTACAAGTAATGACGTCCCCTGCTGGACAATCGGATGAGACAAAGAAAGCGGCTCCTCATTGAGATAGAGGAGCCCGCTTTCGGCATTAACCATCATAGATAGTACAAACCAAAGGGCAACGAAAACTCCCCCTACCCTCCGGTTGCGCATTCGACCTACTCCTTCTTTGCAGCCTCCTCATTGACCTGGATACGAACATCAACAGAGATGTCTTTATACAGTGCAATGGTCACAGAATGAGCGCCGAGCGTTTCAATTGGAGCCTCCACATGCACTCTGGAGGATTCAATGTGTTCCCCAACAAGCTCTTCGATTAGAGCCACAATGTCTTCTGCACGAACAGATCCATAAAGACGATCGTCATCATGCGCCTTGCGTTCGAAGGTTAGCAACTGATCTGCCAGCTTGTCTCGAACCAGAAGAGCCTTCTCTTCTCGTTTCAGAAGCTCTGCCTCGTGCGCGGCGCGCTCTTTGGCATACTGTGCTACGTTATGCTCTGTCGGCTCAATGCCTAGCCGCTGTGGGAGTAAATAGTTGCGTGCGTATCCATCAGCGACGGACACGACTTCCCCGACATGGCCTAAACGTTCTACTGTTTTGATTAAAAGTACCTTAGCGATCGCGATCACCCCTGTCTTAACTCCGCGACATTGTAAAAAACCAGGTCGCCTACGTCAAATCGCGTTCCTGATCGCGATTTGTGGCCATGATATACTGTGTTCGATGACACAAGACATAGGCATGAAACACCAATCAGATCGCGTACTTGTCATGGGAATCCTAAACGTGACTCCAGATTCGTTCTATGCTGGAGGTCGCACGTACGATTCCGATGCTGCCGTCAAGGTGGGGCTGGCAATGATCGAGGACGGAGCCGACCTACTGGATATCGGTGGCGAATCTAGTAGGCCCGGAGCCGATCCCGTTTCAGTGGATGAGGAACTACGCCGTGTACTGCCTGTCATAGAGAGTCTACGCGCACAGACATCGCTTCCCCTATCCATCGACACAACCAAAGCCTGCGTAGCCAGGGAAGCACTCCGGGCAGGCGCTAGCATCATCAACGACATCAGTGCCCTGCGTGCGGATCCTAATATGGCGGCCACGATTGCTGAAGCTGGCGCGAAGGTCATTCTCATGCACATGCAGGGTGTGCCACAGACGATGCAAGACGAACCGCACTACACCGACGTGATAGCCGAGGTCTCCGACTTCTTGCAACAGCGTGCAGAAGTGGCTCAAGCCGCTGCCATTCCGGCCGATCATATCATCCTCGATCCAGGAATCGGATTTGGGAAACAACTGGAGCACAATCTTGCCTTGCTCCGACAGCTTCCCAAACTCACATCATGCGGGTACCCTGTGCTGATTGGGCTCTCACGCAAGTCGTTCCTTGGCCAGCTCCTCGATCTGCCTGCATCACAAAGGCTCGAAGGGACTATCGCTGCAAATGCTGTCGCGATCCTCGGAGGAGCGAGTATCATTCGAGTCCATGACGTGAAGGAGGGAAGGCGAACCGCTGATGTAGCCGTTCGCCTAAGATCATGACATTCAATGTTCAAGAATTCGTTGCGACACCCGGGCATCGACTCCCCGTCGATTTCCGACTGACACCGCCTGCAGAGTTGTTTGCTGACGGCGATTGGACAGTCGTTGAAATCCAGATCAGCGGAGAAGCGTTCGCTCAGCTCTCCACGCTTTATATGGAAGTCGATGTCCATGCCAGTATTAAACAGCTCTGCCGCCGTTGTCTAGCGCCCGTTGATGTTGTCGATGTGGTATCTGAGCCATTCGAACTACAGATTCCACCTGGATCCGATCAGGTCGATGTACTGCCCGTCGTGCTCCAACTCATCCAGACTGTTCACGATCCTCACGTCGTTTGCAGCCGGTCTTGCCGGGGCCTTTGTCCGACATGCGGGGCAAATCTCAATGAGGATCCCGATCATGTCTGCCGCGAATCAACCTCTGGACGCAAGACACTGAGAGATTACCTGTCATGAGCGAAGGCGTCGTCGCCATTGGCTTTGATCCGGGGCTAGCCATTACTGGATATGGCGTCGTTCGCATGATGTCAGGCAAGTGGGAAGCCGTCGCAGGAGGCGTAATCCGAACCAAGAAGGACACACCTCGGGCTGATCGGCTACGAATGTTGCATGATGAGGCGCGAGACCTCATCGAAACCTACAATCCCATCGGCATGGCCATTGAGGAAGTGTTCTTCGCAACCAATGTTCGCTCGGCCATGAAAACGGCTGAAGCACGCGGCGCTCTTCTAATGGCGGGGACGGGTATTCCCATACGCGGCTATACACCACTGCAGGTGAAGAAGCGAATCGCAGGATACGGGAAAGCCACCAAGGCACAGGTCCAAGCAATGGTGCAACGCCTACTCTGCTTGGCAGAACTACCCAAACCCGATGACATGGCCGACGGATTGGCTTTGGCGCTGTGCTATCTCCAAGAAGAAGGGGGGGTGAGTCCAAGAGAGAATGATTACTTATGAAGAGGCATTGCGAATCCCATCCGCATCAGACCCCAAGCGGTTGCTGATTGTCGACGGTCACTCATGGGCCTATCGAGCGTACTACGGCATCCTCGACCTTACGTCGGGAACAGGCCAACCTGTTGGCGCAATCTTTGGGTTCTGGCGAGCGCTGGTACAGATGATGAGATCGTTTCCTTCAGATCATATCGCGGTTACCTTTGATGCCCCTGGACCAACGTTTCGTCACAACATGTACCCTAAGTACAAGCAAAATCGCAGCCCAATGCCTGAGGAGCTTCGATCACAAATCCCGTTGATTAAAAGGCTACTTGACGAACTCGGTGTCCCCGTGTTTTGCTTGCCAGGTGTCGAAGCCGATGACGTCATGGGAGCCCTGGCAATCCAATCTGCCGAGAGCGGATTCAAGAGCCTGATCGCGTCTTCTGACAAAGACTTGGCTCAGCTTGTTAACGAAGACGTCTCACTACTACGTCCAGCAGGGCGAGGCATTGAGTCATCCCAGCAAATCCTCGACGCCTTTGGTGTAGAGGCCAAATATGGTGTTCCCCCTGAAAGAATCGTTGATCTGCTCTCGCTCATTGGCGATACCTCGGACAACGTGCCCGGCGTTCCATCCGTCGGACAGAAGACTGCTCAGAAGCTTCTTCAGCAATTCGAAACCCTCGAAGGCGTGCTGGCTTCAGCTGAGAAAGTTGGAAACCGCCGTGTAGCTACCAATCTGGTGACCTATGCCGACGATGCACGACTCGCCCAAGACTTGATTCGACTGAAGACAGACCTTGAGCTCGGAGATATCCCCACGGATTGTCAGTTGCGCGGAATCAACATGGAAGCGCTCGTCAGCTCTTTGACTGAGTTTGGATTTTCCAGTGTGCTGGACGAGCTTGGACAAGCTCCTTCAGTGCAAGAACTCGTCGAGGCCCCGCCCGTAGACGTCGAGTACTCAGCGATTCTAACGCTGGAGCAGCTAGAAGCCGTCGTGTCAGACATAAGTAACTCCGACGTCGTGTCCATCGATTTGGAGACAACAAGCAAAGATCCCCATCAAGCAGAAATCGTCGGAATCGCCCTCTCACAACAGCCACTCGTTGGCTACTACATCCCAATCGGGCACAACACTCTCGATGCACCGGCGCAGCTGGACCTGTCATTGGTTCTGGAGACGCTTCGTCCGTTTCTCGAAAATGAGAAGCCCCAGCTGATCGGTCAGAACATCAAGTACGATCTGATTATCCTCAAACGCTACGGACTGAATCCCGCGGGCGTCGGTTTTGATGCCATGATTGCCTCACACCTCACACACCCGGAGGAGCGAAGGCACAATCTGGAAAGCATCGCCCGCAGCGTACTTGGGTGTTCGGTGATCGGCTACGCGGATGTTGCAGGAAAGGACGGGTCATTCGCAGCCGTTGCTGTTGAAGAGGCAACGAACTACGCTGCTGAGGACGCAGAGATCATTCAGCGGTTGCGCGAGCCGCTGCTCAAGCAGCTGCAAACTCAGGGAGTACAATCTCTTTTTGAGTCCGTAGAGATGCCTCTCGTTCCTGTGTTGGCGACCATGGAGGCCAATGGCATCATCCTCGATTCCCATGTACTTGATGCGCAGGGCAACGAAATCCGCAAGGAACTTGAGATCCTCGAAGCCGACTTGTTTGACATGGCAGGCGAAACGTTCAATCCCAACTCTCCCAAGCAAGTCGCCGAAATTCTCTTCTTCCGCCTTGGCTTGCCGATTCTGGCCAAAACCAAGACGGGTCCGTCCACCTCAGCACAAGTACTGACCCGGCTCGCCGAGCTCCATCCGCTTCCCGGCAAGCTCATCACTCACAGAGAACTGCGGAAATTGCTCTCGACCTACATTGATCAACTTCCCAAGGCAGTCAATCCCATAACTGGACGAATCCATTCCTCGTTCCACCAGACTTCAACAGCCACGGGCCGATTGTCTTCTTCTGATCCCAATCTCCAGAACATTCCTACACGGACAGATATTGGAGGAAGAATTCGAAACGCTTTCATCGCAGCTCCCGAGCATATGTTCGTTGCCGCCGATTACTCGCAAATCGAGCTTCGGTTATTGGCACATTTCTCTCAAGATGATCGTCTTCTTGAAGGGTTTCACTCAGGCATCGATCTTCATCGTCTGACGGCCAGTCACGTCTTCGGTTTGCCCGAACACGAAGTGACGGATCAGCTTCGAGATGCCGCCAAACGAATCAACTTCGGCATCCTCTATGGAATCAGTCCGTTTGGTTTGGGTCGAGAACTACGGATTCCACAGTCTGAAGCCAAGGGCTACATTGATCGATTCTTCGAGGCCTATCCGAAGGCAAAAGACACTCTCGATCAGTTGGTTGAGATCGCAACGAAAAAGGGGTACGCGGAAACCTTGATGGGGCGACGCAGACCGCTTCCGAATCTGACGGCACGCAACATGCAACAGCGTAATTTCGATCGCCGCAATGCAGTTAACACGCCGATTCAAGGAAGTGCAGCCGATCTGATCAAGTTGGCCATGATCCACATCGATGCAATCATTCGAGATAGGCAATTGCCGATGAAGATGATCCTGCAGATTCACGATGAACTGGTGTTTGAGGTCCCGGCAGCCCATTTAGAGTCCACCATTGCCGTTGTTCGAGACGGGATGGAGAATGTGTACCCCTTGAGCTTGCCGCTAACGACCAAAGTAAGTACAGGAACCAACTGGGGAGAGCTATAGATCGCAGGCCACTGCAAAACCATTTCGAATCCTTGGTGATCAGAGTACACTAATGTGAAACTTCTTCAGAGGAGTCGTGTATTTCAGGGGCGTTCCTCAAAGGAGAGTCTCATGGGAAAACGAGCTCGGGTCGTTGCCATCGCGCTGCTGCTTTGTCTTGTTTCAGTCGCAGGCTATGCGTTGCCTGATCTGGTCGTGGACAAGATCACGATCGAGCCGTTACATCCTCAAGCCGGAGAGCACGTATTCATTGAAGTGACTGTCGCAAATAATGGCGATGACGAAGTAGAGATGCCATTCTTTGTGCACTTCTTCATGGATGGTCGTGAGATTGCGATTCAATCCATTGTGGGTGGCATCTCGTCACGCGGATCAAAGCGCGTTGCCATAGAATGGCTGGCTCTTGCCGGCCTCCATACCCTCTCTGTCGAAGTCGATCCCCCCATGAGTCGGATCGATGAATCCAACGATTCAAACAATCATGCGGTGCGCAATCTGACTGTGGCCCTCAATCCTGAGACAGCGGCAGCCATTGGATCACTCAAGATTGTTGTCGCACCGTTTACCGACTTCACTGGGACTGGGTTTCTCCGCGTCGGAGAAGGTGTTTCCGACAAGCTTGCCGATCGGTTTATGGGAATGGGGATTCGTGTCCTGGACAGCTCTGAGCTTCAATCCATCATGCAGGAACGCGAACTCAATCCATTCGTCACGTCTGACATGGCCTTGGCTGCGCAGCTGCTAGGGGCTGACATTCTTATTACCGGATCGGTCACTGAACTTGAGGTTCGAGATTCGTCTCTTCAGCTAGGAATCCTCTCAATCAGCAGTGCTGAAGTGAATATCCGTTTGGCTGCCAGCCTTGTCAACGTGTCTACTTCGCAAGTTATGAGCCTCGTTCCAGCAGAAGGCTATGCCGAAGGAGCAACGGGGTTTTCCCTTGATCTGACCGGGCTATTTGGGATGCTCAACTCGGATTCCGCCGACCTTTGCGGAGGAGGATTGCAGACCGCGCGATCCTGGTACAACGTTGGTGAATCGATTGCCATTGCGTATAGCAATCCAGGCATAGCTAACTGGTTCAGCATTGAGATTACGACGTCTGTCGGCTCCTTTGTACAATGGCTTGGCTGGCAGTATACGGGCACCAACGATTGCAGTGTGTGGAACTGGGATCAACTTGATTCCTCCGGATTCCAAATGAGTCCCGGCGTGTATACAGCCAAAATCTGGGATGGTATCGCCTATATCGCTGAGGTCAACTTCCAAATCCGCCCAGGCATTTCTCTCGCCATCCTTCCAGCCACAGAGATCACTGTCGGCACAGAACAGTTTGAAGATACAACCGTGGGCAATGCCCTAAATGGCGCTGTTGATGACCTAGCGATAGGACTTCTCAGTGCGTTGGAGTCCGCATCTCCCATCCTTTCCGAGCAAGAGCAAGCCTTTGGCTCGGCAAGAAGCCCGATGGCACCCATGAGAGAAGGACAGGTTGCCACAATCCTGCCAGATGGGCGCGTTGCCATCAATATTGGGGCATCCATCGGCGTCTCCGAGGGCGAGCTTTTCGAGGTTCTAAGTGTGGCCAATGTCGTCATCGATCCTCAAACACATGAGATTCTGGATTACGAAATCTTGGGCGTAAAGGGGGAGATCGTGATCACCGAGGTCCGAGATCGGGTTTCCTATGGTGCCCGCACCTCCGACTTCGACCCCACGATCGGAGACATCGTCCGCTGGCTTGCTCGCTAATTTGCGAACCTAATTGACAGCCACCATCCTTGCGTGAAATCAGGAACCAGATTGACATTCACCCAACCCATTCGATAGACTGCTCACGATGAATCGCAATCTCTTTCGCTACCTAGGCTTGGCTATTGTCTGTGTCTGTCTTGGGCTCGCCCAGGCACGGTCTGAGGGACTCCGTTCCGTCGGGTTGCGCATGGCCATTTCCTGGACCGATACTCCGATATGGATTGGAATTGAAGCATCAACCGATCTCTCATGGACTATCCTTTCAGGAGCCCTGTTCATCACACCGGATGGGAAGACCTTGTTCACCGGACATGTGGACATGCCGCTACAAGAGAATGCAAAGGCATTCCTTCGACTGACAGCGGGCTTTTACTATTTCGACGCTAGTCAGCCATTCCCCTATCCGCTTGCGGGGGTTGGCCTCTCGTACCTGCTTTATGCGTCAAGCCCTCTCTACTTCGGATTCTCAGGAGAATTCATCTATCCACTCGCGTTTCCATTACCCATGTTCTCTATCTCTGGAGGGTGGCTTCCCTAAACCATGACACAATATTTTGGTACAGACGGCGTCCGGGGCAAAGCAAATCAGTTACTCACACCTGAATTCGTCCTGACATTATCTAGAGCCATTGCATCAATCCTTGTTCCAAACGGAGGCCGTGTCATCATCGGAAGAGACACGCGAACCAGTGGCCCAATGTTGGAGGCCGCACTTTCTTCGGGGCTAGCATCTGCAGGCCTGGATGTGTGCCTCGCAGGTATCATCCCAACGCCAGCAATTTCATTCTTGATCAAGGATGAGCGAGCCGATCTGGGTATCGTCATCTCCGCTTCGCACAATCCTCCTGAAGACAACGGCATCAAGCTGTTCGATCGAAAGGGGCAGAAGCTGTCTGAAGAAGATGAACGTCAAATTGAGGCCGCTCTCCAACAGCCTCTGCCTCCCAGTGAGACCCTAGGGGAGATTTCAATCCTAGAAGCTGCAGCAACTCGATATGCGGCCTTTCTCAGCGGAACGATTGACGCAGAGCATGTCGACTTCTCAGGCATGACCCTCGTACTCGACTGTGCCTACGGGGCAACGGCCCCGATTGCGCCTCACGTATTTCGACACCTTGGCGCTACAGTAATTCCCATCCACTGCGAATTGGATGGAGAGAACATTAACGTTAATTGCGGGGCCACTGACCTCGCTCGACTTCAGGAAGTCACCCGGGAACATGGCGCGGATCTTGGCATTGCATTTGATGGCGACGGTGATCGCGTTCTGCTAGTGGGTCCAGACGGATTTGAGATCGACGGAGATCGCATGATGGGCATTGCTGCATCCAGTTTGGCAGAACGCGATTTGCTCTCACCAGCAGCAATCGTCGCTACTATCCTTAGCAACCGTGGACTTGAACTTTGGCTGGAAGCCCGCGGAATCGCAGTTCATCGAACAGCGGTGGGTGATCGCTATGTTTCTCATCGGATGGTTGAAGAGGATATTCAGATTGGGGGTGAAGCATCCGGGCACGTCATCTTCCGTGATCATTCACCCACAGGAGATGGAATTCTGACAGCCGTGAAGCTTCTTGAAATCGCCCATCACAGCGGACGCGATTTGCCCTCCCTGGCTCGAGAGATTCCCTTGTTTCCACAAGTGGCTCGCAACATTGTCTGCGAATCTCCCAGCCAACTAGCTGAGAACCCTCGTACAAAAGAAGCCCTTCAGCTGGCAGAGAAGGACCTCGGCCCATTGGGGCGTATTGTCCTTCGCCCGTCAGGAACCCAGCCGATGCTGCGGATTATGGTTGAAACAGAGGATGCCAGCCGATGCGAGGAAATCGCAGACTCACTAGAAGCGAATCTTCAACAGATCGCTCGCATCGACTGACTCTTAGATGACTACTGAGGTTGCTCTTCGAACGGATATGATAGCACGGGATTCTTGGCCGCATAGGTTTGATCCAATCGGCGAACGGGTGCTTGAGTCGGTGCATCATGGAGCAATTGCGGATCCTCTTTCGCCTCGCGCGCCACAGTTTCCAGAATCTCAGCAAACCGATCGAGGGTTTCCTTGCTTTCAGTTTCCGTGGGCTCAATCATGATGGCTTCTTTGACAGTGAGCGGGAAGTAGATCGTTGGTGGATGCACGCCGTAGTCAATCAGCCGTTTGGCGATGTCCAACGTTGAAATCCCATCAGCCAATCCCTTACCTGAAACCACGAATTCATGCTTGCACAACCCGTCATAGGGCAAGGAGAACGTCTTCTTTAGCCGCTCTTGCAGGTAGTTGGCATTCAAGACGGCATTCTTGCTGACCTCACGCAGCCCTTCGTCTCCCAATTGGAGGATATAGGCAAATGCGCGCACAGCCACAAGGAAGTTGCCATAAAACGAATGCACGCTGCCAATCGAGTTGGGGCAATCCCAATCCAACGCATATCGTCCGTCCTCGAAGCGCACACGGGGAACTGGCAGATAGGCAGCAAGGGACTCGGAAACAGCAATTGGCCCCGCTCCAGGCCCACCGCCACCGTGCGGCGTCGACATCGTCTTGTGGAGGTTGTAATGGAAAACATCAGCCCCCATATCTCCGGGGCGAGTTTTGCCCAAGTAGGAATTCAGATTCGCTCCATCGAAGTAGCACAGGCCCCCGGCAGCATGGACCTTCTCTGTCACCTGTAGGATGTTCGTCTCAAAGATACCCAACGTGTTGGGTACAGTGAGCATGATTCCAGCTACCGTGTCATCCAATACTTGATCCAACGCTTCGAGGTCAATCATCCCGGTTTCATCGGATGCAACCTCAGTTACGGAGAATCCGGCATAGGCTGCTGATGCAGGGTTCGTGCCATGAGCGGTATCAGGCAGAAGGATTCGCTTTCGGTTGTCCTCTCCCCGCATCTCAAAATATTTCTTGAACAGGAACATGCCAGCCAGTTCGCCATGCGCCCCAGCGACAGGCTGAAGAGAGACATCGGCCATTCCGGCGATGCCTCGTAGAAATCCCGTGAGCTCAAACATCAGCTGCAGTGCTCCCTGTGATCGCCCCTCATCGCTTCGGGGATGGAGTCCGGCAAAGCCAGGCAGACTCGCCATCGCTTCGTTAAGCTTGGGGTTGTACTTCATCGTGCAGCTTCCCAAAGGATAGAAGCCGTCATCCACACCGAAATTGAGCTTGGACAGCTTGGTGTAATGTCTGGTTACTTGCGGTTCAGATACATCGGGAATCCGCAGTGGTTGCTTTCGCAGATGTTTGGGATCAATAAGTCGCTCCGCTCCCTTCGCGGGAACATCGATCTCGGGGAACAATCCACCGACCTTCTCACTACATCTACAGTCGAAGATTGTGCTCATCGGCTCCCTCCCAGCACTTCGATCAAACGATCGAGTTCATCCTTCGTTCGCCTCTCTGTCACGGCGAATCGCAGGGCATTGTCAAGACCAAGTGATTGCAATGCCTGAGGTTCCTCAACAGCAAAGCCTGCCTGCACAAGTGCATCGTGAATCACGGCAGCATTTCCAGGTACGTTTACGATGAATTCGTTGAAGAAGTCTCCCGTGAACGCCAGTTCATAACCCTCGATCGCTGTAATGCCGTCAGCCAAGTAATGCGCTTTCTCCAAATTCAGCGCAGCAAGCTGTTTTAGGCCAGCTGATCCAGCGCTAGATAGATAGATCGTTGATGCCAAGGCACAGAGAGCAGAGTTTGTGCAGATATTGGACGTCGCACGGTGCCGACGGATGTGCTGCTCGCGCGTTTGCGCGGCCATCGCATAGCCTGTCTTTCCATCGACATCAACTGTCCGTCCAGCTATTCGTCCTGGCATTTGCCGCAGGTGCTCCTGGCGAGCTGCAAACAAACCAAGCAGCGGACCTCCATAGCCCATAGCAAGTCCAAGCGATTGCCCTTCAGCAACCACGATATCTGCGCCATAAGCACCGGGTGGCTGCAACAGTGCCAACGACAGTGGATGGCATGACACAATCAGTAGAGCATCGCCAATCCGATCCTTCACCCCTTCCAACGACTCAATCACTCCGAATGCGTTGGGCGTTTGAATGACTACAGCTGAAAGCTGTTCAGGAAGTAATTCCAGATCAACTGTCCCATCAGGGAGATAGCCGATTTCGTGGATCTCAATGTCTGTAGCCCAGCAATACGTGTCCAAGGCGCGGCGCACATGCGAGAATAACGAGCGAGGCACTGCAACAGCGCCCCGTTTACGAGTGCGCTCGGCCATCAGAACAGCTTCTGCCATCGCCGTAGCGCCGTCATACATCGACGCATTGGCGATATCCATGCCAGTCAATTCGCAAACATACGTTTGGAATTCGAACATTGCAGTGAGAGTTCCCTGGCTGATTTCAGGCTGGTAGGGCGTGTAGGCTGTGACGAATTCCGATCTCGACAGCAAATTGCCGACAACGCTGGGCACATAATGATCGTAGATGCCGCCGCCGAGAAAACAGATGGCGTCCGTCGGCTTGTTACGATCCGCCATCTCGCTGACGACGGAGGCTACCTCCATCTCGCTACGCGCAGGAAGATTCAGTGGCTGAAACCGATTCCGAACAGATTCCGGAATATCCGCAAACAACTCTTCGATCGAAGAGACACCGATCGACGCCAGCATCTCGCGTTGATCGGCGGACGTATTAGGGATGTAGCGCATTGTGGCTACGCTCCGCCTGCGAACGACTCGTATGCCGCCGCATCCATTGTGTCGTCGAGATCTGCGAGATTGCCAATCTCTAGATCCAAGATCCATCCATCCACATGTGGCGCTGAATTAATCGTTTCCGGTGCGGATTCGAGTCCCTCGTTCACGGCCACAACAGTTCCGGCTGCAGGAGAAAGGACGTCGCCAACGGCTTTCACGGATTCCACTGTTCCCACGTTATCGTCTTTCTGTACGGCAGTGCCGACAGCAGGCAATTCTACAAAAACGATATCACCCAATTCCGCCTGTGCATGATCGGTAATACCAATGCGTGCACGATTTCCCTGCAACTGAATCCACTCGTGGTCCTTGGTGTAGCGATAGTCGGTTGGATAGGCCATTTGTTACTCCCTTCAATCTCTAGGCAGATGCGGCCCATTATAGGCTCACAGAGTGCCCTCAATCACGCCTCTCTGTGGAGGCTCGTGCCTTCATTCCCCAACAACGGGATAATAGCTTGCATAGGCCTTGTGGAACATCATGTCAATGTTCCCCACGGGCCCGTTTCTTTGCTTGGCAATAATCAATTCGGTTTGCGCTGATGCGTCACTTGGGGCGCCTGTTCCGCCTTCATCTTGCTGCCGATGATAGTCTTCGCGGTAGATGAACATGACAATGTCCGCGTCCTGCTCAATCGCCCCTGACTCACGCAAGTCAGCCAAACGCGGACGTTTCTCTGTTCGTCCTTCCACGCCGCGGTTCAGCTGCGAGGCTGCAATTACACAGATATTCAACTCGCGAGCCAGCTTCTTGAGCGACCGCGAGATATAGGCGACTTCCTGTTCACGACTATCCGTACGAACTCCACCCTCAACCAACTGCAAGTAGTCAAGCATGAGCACATCGAGTCCGTGCTGAGCGGCCATACGCCGAGCACGAGCACGAATTTCAAGAATGGAAACACCTGGTGTGTCATCTACAATGAACTTCGCCTTCTGCAACTTGCTGGCTGCGGAAGCGAGATCTCGCCATTTTTCTCCAGGAACATATCCTCCGCGCAAGTGGTGAAGATTGACCTTCCCTTCGCCGCAAAGCAGACGCTCCAATAAGTGCTCTTTCTTCATTTCGAGCGAGAACATGCCAATTGTCGCGTTGTCACGAATGCACATGTGGCGAGACATCGCTAGTAGAAGACTTGTTTTTCCCGTTCCCGGACGACCTGCAATAATCACCAGATCAGATCGCTGCATCCCAGCAGTCATTCCATCAAGCTCTGGGAACCCTGTCGCAAATCCCGTGATCGTGTGTCGCCCTGGGTCACGATGCAGCTTCTCCAATGTATCGATGTGTTCGTAGAGAAAATCACTAATGAGGTAGTACGAACTGCCCGTATCGCGACTGGAGACATCAAAAATAAGCTGCTCTGCCTTATCGAGAATCTCAGCTGTCTCGCTAGTCTCATCGAAGCCCAACTCAGAGATTCGGCCACCAGATTCAATAAGCGAGCGCAAAGTCGCCTTGCGTCTAACAATGTCGGCGTAGTATTCCAGGCTGGCAGTGGTCGTCGTGCGATCCTGCAACTCGTTGAGATACATGCGTCCGCCCGCGCGCTCCATATCGTCATTCTCTTCTAGACGATTGGCTAGAATGACGATGTCTGCGGGTTCGCCTCGATCAAACAACTCGCGAATCGTGCGAAATATGACGCGGTGGCGACGTTCATAGAAGTGTTCGGGGACTAGCCTCTCCACCAAGATGGGAAGTGTGCTATTTGGCTCCAGAATTGCAGAACCAAGCACAACTTGCTCCGCCTCAATGTTCTTTGGAAGCTCTCGCACCTCCGTGCGATCGACTCGCGTTGAATCCACGTGCTTCACCGCCTCAAATGTGGCATCATTATCACTCGCTGCACGGGCAGCGGACAAGTTAAATCGAAGCGATCGTGACTCCGGTGTTCTGCAATGCACGTATTGCGGAAATACTGGGCTTTAGCTATACTTCGCCATTATGATTCAGTACAGTTTGGGAGGGTAATGTGGACGTCCTTACGATGAAAGAATTGCTCGAGACGGGAGTACATTTCGGGCATCGAACGAGAAAATGGAACCCCAAGATGGCGCGTTACATCTTCACAGAGCGCAAGGGAATTCACATCATCGATCTAGAACAAACGGTCGATTTGTTTAGAAAAGCCTACTACTCTGTGCGGGATTGCGTGGCAAGTGGTGGAGAAGTCGTGTTTGTCGGAACCAAGAAACAGGTTCAGGCAACCATTTCTGAAGAGGCATTGCGCTGCGGAGCGCATTATGTCAACCAGCGATGGCTCGGCGGAACCCTAACCAACTTCGCAACCATCAAGCTAAGCATTGAGCGAATGAAGAAAATGGAAGCCATGATCGAAGACGGGTCCATCGAATTCATGCCAAACAAAGAAGCAAGCCGCATGCGCCGACGCCTGGCCAAGTTGCAGCGCAATCTTGACGGACTGCGACGCATGGACAAGAAACCCAGCCTGATGTACGTCATTGATCCGGACTCGGAAACAATTGCCGTGCACGAAGCCAATCTGGCCGGTATTCCTGTAATCGCTATTGTCGATACCAATTGTGATCCAGATCCAATCGATTTCCTGATTCCAGGAAACGATGATGCCATCAAGGCAACCAAGTTGATCACCGCTCGCATTGCCGACGCGATTATCGAAGGCCGCGAGGGGCGACAGGATGAGAACGAGAGTCCGGCAACCGCCGAGGCCGCCAAAGCTGAGGAAGCGTCCGTAGCTGAGGGTGAAGAGGCCGTCGTCGAAGCTGCTGCCGAACCTGTCGAAGCCACGGAGGAAGTTGCCGAGGCTGAGGTTGAGGAAGCCGTCGTCGAAGCTACTGAGGAAGCACCAGTAGCTGCGGTTGAAGAAGCCGCAGTCGAAGCTGAGGCAGAAGCAACCAGTGACGAAGCAGTGGTAGAGGAAACCGCCGAGGAAGCTCCAGACGTCGCAGAAGAGACGGAAGACGAGCCGAAGGTGGAAGAAGACGAAGCTGAGGCCAAAGAAGAAGTGGCTGAAGAAGCATCACAGGTCGAAGACGACAAGGAAAAGGAAACGGATGACGATTAAGATCGAAGCTATCAAACAACTCCGAGAAGAAACCGGCATCGGCATGATGGATTGCAAGAAGGCCCTCACCGAAGCCAACGGAGATATCGAAAGGGCCAAAGAGATCCTGCGAGAGCAGGGCCTTGAGCTGATGGAACAGATCGGCCGAGAAGCTCATGAGGGACGCATCGTGTCGTACGTACACCACACTGGCAAGGTGGGTGTATTGCTAGAAGTGGCATGCAACACTGACTTCGCCGCCAAGGGCGCGGAATTCATCGAGTTGGTCAACAACATCGCCATGCATATCGCAAGCGAAGCGCCGCTCTATGTCGCTCCTGACAGTATTCCTGAAGAGGATATCGAGGCCAAGAAAGCGGAGATGCGCAAACAGCTGGAAGAGCAAGGCAAGCCTGCAGAGATCATCGAGAAGGCCGTTGAAGGTAGTATTGCCCGCTTCTTGAAAGACTCTTGCCTAATCAAACAGCCGTTTGTCAAGAATCCTGAGGTAACCATCGAAGACATGATCGCCGATCTTCGAACGAAAACTGGCGAGAACATCTACGTCGCTCAATTCGTACGTTTCTTCATTGGAAACGAGGACGAGGGCTAGGAGACAATGGTCGAAAAGCCTAAGCGAATCCTGCTCAAACTGAGCGGAGAAGCATTGAAGGGAGAGAACAGTCCGTTCTCTCCCGTTTCTTTGCAACGCATCTGCGAAGCGATTGCATCTGTCCCCATCGAGTGGGCGATCGTCGTCGGAGCAGGAAATCTGATTCGAGGCGCCCGCAGTCCGTGGCTTGATCGTGTGGAAGCAGACACGATGGGCATGTTGGCCACAGTATTGAACGCATTGGCTGTCCAATCCTGTTTGGTCAGTCTCGGCAAGAGTGTTCTCATCCAATCTGCCGTTGACACCCAATTGACGCATCCAGTTTCTCCACGCCAAGCACAAGCAGCGCTTGCTGAAGGAACCATCGTGATCTTCGCAGGCGGAACAGGCAGCCCGCTGGTCACCACAGATACAGCAGCGGCCATCCGCGCTGTATCTATCGAGGCTGATTTGCTCATCAAGGGCTCCAATGTGGATGGCGTGTATAACGGCGACCCGTCTAAAGATCCGTCGGCCAGCCTGATCGGCGAACTCACCTACGATAGCTTCCTCGCTCAGCGCTACGGAGTGATGGATCAGGTTGCTGTGGAAATCTGCCGAGAACACGGTATGCCCATCGAGGTATTCAATCTCGAACAACCGGATGCCTTGGCATCCATTGCCAATGGCAAGAAAGTCGGCACACGCATTCAGTAACCTATCCGTGGGCGCAGGATAGGCAATCTACACGCGAATCCACCGAATCATCTCTCCAAACCGCTGCTCAATCAGATTCGCCAATTCGGATGAAATCCCGCTTGCATGCGTGTCCTTGGCCGCTTCACGTGCCCTTCGCATCAGATCCAAATCCCGCATCAGGTCCACAGCTCGCAACATAGTGAAGTAGCCGTGTTGCTGTGTGCCAACCAGGTCTCCAGGTCCGCGAATTCGCAGGTCTTCTTCTGCAATGGCAAACCCGTCCAAGTGTTCCTGAAAAGCAGCCAGTCGCTCCTGCCCGTCATCGGTCCCAGAGTCAGCCAGCGCATAGCACCAGGACGGCTGCCCAGCTCGGCCAATACGGCCTCGCAACTGATGAAGCTGAGATAGGCCAAAGCGATCCGCATCCTCGATGACCATGAAGTCTGCGTCCTGCACGTCAATGCCCACTTCGATCACTGTCGTAGCTACCAACAAGCGGATACCGCCATCGCGAAAGGCCTCCATTGCAGCTGCCTTCTCTGCTGAAGCAAGTCGTCCATGGATGAGGCCTACACCATGCTCAGGGAACGCATGGGTCAGCTCTTCTGCCACCTGGATGGCGGCACTAGCCTCGATCTTCTCTGATTCCTCGACCAATGGCAGGACAACGTAGCCCTTGCTGCCTTCATCCAACATGCGGCCAATCCTCTCGTATAGAGAAGAGCGCTGTGACGCTTCGATCCACTGTGTTTCAATCGATCGCGGACCCATTGGCATCTCATCCAGCACGGATGTGTCAAACTCGCCATACAGCGTTAATGTGATTGTGCGAGGAATCGGCGTCGCGCTCATCACCAGAAGATCCACGCGATCTCCCTTTTCTTCAATAGCCGACCGCTGTACAACACCAAAACGGTGCTGCTCATCGATAATGACCAACCCCAAGTCCTTGAACGAGACTGTGTCTTGAATGAGAGCGTGCGTGCCAACCAGCAGATCGATATCCCCATTGGCCGTTCGGTCGTTGATCGCTGCCTTCGCAGGAGTATTGCCTGTCAACAGCTGAACGGAAACCGGCAGTTTCTGTAACATACGCTCAAAAGTGAGGGCATGTTGTTCAGCCAGGATCTCGGTGGGTGCCATGTAGGCCACTTGGCATCCACCATCAATGGCCGCGACAGCTGCTGCCAGAGCCACCAATGTCTTTCCAGACCCTACGTCGCCCTGAAGCAGCCTCATCATGCGAACGGGCCTCGATAGATCTGAGAGGATCTCGTCGACAGCTCCTCGCTGTGCGCGCGTCAAGGTGAAGGGCAACGCTGCGAAGAAGGACTCAAGAAGACCCCCCTGAGCACCGTGCGCTCGCCCGGCTTCTGTTCGAGACGATTGCAGCAATCCGAGTTGCAGCAAGAAGAATTCCTCGAAGGCAAGTGATCGACGCGCCCGCTCGAAGGCAGGAGGATCATCAGGTCGATGGATCGTCTCTACAGCCGTGCGCCTTGGCATCAAACCGAATTTCCTACGCATATTGTCTGACAACGACTCCCGCACACCTGGCAAGCAATTGTCCAGATTCTTGTGAATGAGAGATCGAATGTAACGAACCGTGATTCCTTCAGTTGCCGGGTAGACGGGAACCCAGCGTCCCACCTCGATGCCTGTCCCCTCAGGTTCCCAAACCGGGGACTTCATTTGCAGCTCGCCGTAGCTACGCTCGACACGTCCGAATACATCAATGGACATGCCTCGCTTGATTTGATCTGCCACCCATGGTTGATTGAACCACACCGCAGACAGGAAGCCTGTTCCGTCTCCAATCGAAGCCTTGACGAGAGTCATGCCTCGATTCATCCGCACCTTCGAAATGGCGTGCACAGTCCCTTGAACAGCGACTTCCATTCCTTCCTTTAGCAATCCAATGTTCGTGGCCTGTGTCCGATCCTCCAGCCGATGAGGGAAGAACATCAACAAATCCTCAATCGTCCTCAGCCCGAGTTTGGCTAGCAACGCAGCGCGCTTGGCTCCAATGCCGTGAGCCTTGGTGATCGGTGCAGATAGATCAGGACCATGAAGTGGGGATACAGAAGCGGAAGGCGACTCCAAAGTGGGAGCAGCCGCAAGGTTTAGGGCTTGGTGAAGATCAGCCACCATGGACTGACGATTGGCAGAGGTAGCCGCTGCATACCCCTCAACCCGTTTCGCCAATGGCGACTGTTGGAGTTGAACAAATGCTTCGAGACCGCACGTTACCGCACGGTCTTCATATCCAGTCGCACGCTCAAGTTCAAGAACTTTCCCGATGCGAATCTTCCAATCCCTAGTCTCTTGTGGCATCCCGAAGCCTACTTTATAATGCCGCCATCCTGCACGCAAGAGGAACCCATGGACATTCGCACGTATGGAGATTCTGCGCTTCGGCGCAAAGCCGAACCCATTGATGTCATTGACGATGATGTCCGCAATCTTTGCCAGCTCATGATCGAGGTGATGATTCGGGCAAACGGCGTTGGATTGGCTGCTCCCCAAATTGGTGTATCCAAACGCATTTTCGTCATGGATGCAGATGACGAATTGTACGTCTTCATCAATCCGGAACTCGTCGAGCTATCTGAGGAAACTGAGGAAACAACCGAAGGCTGCCTGAGCGTACCCGGAGTTGACGCCGCTGTTACGCGATTCAGCAGAGTTGTCGTTGAAGGCCTCAACCTAGATGGTGAGCGCGTTCAGCTTGAAGGAAGAGGCATTACAGCCCGGGCTATCCAGCACGAGATGGACCACCTCAACGGCAACCTCTACATCGATCATGTTTCTCCTGCACGGAGACAGAGCTTGATCAAGGAATTTCTGCGAAAACAGCGAGAGGAGGACAAATGAATCTCGCGTTCTTCGGCACTTCGGAATTCGCTTGTCCTGCACTGCGTGCTGTCGATGATGCCTATGGAGTTAAGCTCGTTGTTACGCAGCCTGATCGTCCTGCAGGTCGGCACGCAAAGCTTCACCCGTCAGCAGTGAAACTGGTCTCTCTTGAACGCAGGCTCCCATTGATCCAGCCCAAGAGCATCAACGATCCCGAGGCGCTCCAGGTCCTCAGTGGTCTGTCTCTCGACGCCATTGTGGTGGCGTCCTATGGGCAACTGTTGAAGCCAGCTGTATTTGATTTGCCAAGATTGGGCACCATCAATATTCATGCCTCGCTATTGCCTGCCTACAGGGGAGCTGCGCCCGTGAACTGGGCCATTATGCGCGGAGAAATCCGCACGGGAGTCGCCACTTTCTTCATCGAGAAAGGACTCGACACAGGAGATATGTTGATGATGGACGACCTTGAAATCGGCCCTGATGAAACATCCATTGAATTGGAAGATCGTTTGGCCAAACTGGGCGCCGAGGTCATCGTCAAAACGTTGAATGGCCTGGCAGCAGGATCGCTGCACGCCACCCCACAACCTACAAATGGCGTTTCTCTTGCCCCTAGCCTGACACGTGAGAATGGACGTATTGAGTGGAATCAATCGGCGACGCAGATCCACAATCTTGTACGCGGCACGCTCCCGTGGCCGGGTGCTTGGACAACTCTTGGGAATCATCGCGTCAAGATCCACAGCACTCAATTGACAGGCATGGCTTCTGGCATTCTCCAGCCAGGGGCTATCGGTCCTTCCGAATCGAATCGACTACTAGTCGGTACAGCAGATCGATTGTTGGAGATCATGCAGGTGCAACGCGAGGGCAAATCCAGTGTTCACGGCTGCGACTTCCTCCACGGCATGCATCTGCCAGAATCCTTCATCTAGTCACTCCTCTTAACAACGCGTGAACGTCTAGAGCTCTCTGGGAAACAGCCCAACGAGCCCATTGGATTCAGGCCTGCGATGCATGGCAATCCCAATGAGGGGCTGCAACCCCATTTCCAGGGTGTTGTGAACGGTAGCAGCCACCAGGTGCCCTCCACGCATAGATCCATCCTGTCTGGATAGGGAGATGTGGACATGAGCAATCCGCTCGCCCGCATCATCGACTGCAAGGTTCCCTTGAAGAGAGAGAAGCTCAGCTGGCTTCGGGTAGGCGTGAACCTCGTACTCGCTTCCATTCCAGAAGCCCAATTTGACGTCTCTCACCATACCGATCCCTGTCAGGATCAACGCCGAGTCACTTTCCAATCCTCGTAACACGTCGGTAACATTCTCTCCATCCTGGAGCCTGACAACCCATTCTCCTGCATTCCTCGCTTCGATCATAGTGATTGATCATAGCGATCGGTTTGCCGACGCACCAGTTGTTCTGGAGGCTTTTGCCCTCTATCCTCGCATCGTTATGGATGAAGCCACGAAAATCGTCTGGATCGCCCACCAATTGGCCAAGCAGTTCGGAACACCGGAAATCGAGATTATAGATCCCATTGAGAATCTCGTACTCACCATCCTCTCTCAGAATACCAATGACAACAATCGTGATCGCGCGTTTGCGTCCTTAATGTCAACATTCGAGTCATTTGATCAAATACGATTGGCACCCATAGACGAGGTTGCGAAAGCCATCCAAGTAGGCGGTCTACAGCAGCAGAAATCGCGATCCATTCAGAAGGCGTTGGAACAGATTCACGTCGAGCAAGGGAGTCTTGAGCTGGCGTTTCTTAATGAACTCTCACTTTTTGATGCATTGAAATGGCTAACAAGTCTTCCAGGGGTAGGCCCCAAGACAGCAGGCATTGTACTTCTGTTCTCGTTTCAGCGACCTTACTTCCCTGCTGATACACACATTCGCCGAATCATGAGCCGCATAGGTCTCGTCCCTGAACGCGGCGACCCGCATTCTCGATTAAATGAGCTCTTGCCCGCAGATCCCGTTCTTATGCAGCGGCTACACCTACTAACCATTCAGCTTGGTCGGGAGCTGTGTCATCCCAGGAATCCCAACTGCGAGCAGTGTTCGCTTCGACCTGAGTGTCTGTGGACCCAGATGCATGGCTCAACGAGCGCAGATGGGGTAACGTCTCCGATCGATAGGGGAGGCAGCCGCTGATGAGTCAAGCAATTCGCCTTGCTGAAACCCTCGTGGAGAAGGGATTGTCGCTAGCTACAGCAGAATCTTGTACAGGCGGGGGACTTTCACGTCTTCTTACGTCGATACCTGGTTCATCAGCCTTCTTCATTGGCGGCATCATCGCCTATCAGAACCGTGTCAAGACGGCGTTTCTAGGCGTCCCTTTGAGCACCTTGGCAAAACACGGTGCAGTCAGTTCGGCCACTGCTTCTGCCATGGCCGAAGGATGCCGCGACAGATTCGGCACGGATATCGCTGTAAGCATTACTGGCATTGCTGGCCCTGGCGGAGGATCACTAGAAAAACCGGTAGGACTCGTTTATCTTGCCGTCGCAGTTGAACAGCGCACACGTGTTATCGAGCACACCTTTCCTGGAAATCGTGAGCAGGTGCGTGAAGCAGCCATTGCCACTGCCCTCGACCTCATTCTTGAAGCCATCGATGAATAGACGTAGGCCCTGTTGATACCCGACAGATTCCTTACGCGAAACCCTATGACTGTGGTAGCATGACTTCCATGAACGTCTTACGAAACGGGTGGAAGATTCTTCTCTCGATCGCCGTTGGATTAGCAGTCCTCGTAACGGTGATGTATTTCGTCGGATGGCAAAACATGTTTGCTGAGGTGGTCGCCCTAGGAACCTTGGGTATGCTAAGCGTCCTGGGAAACGTGCTGATCTCGATGACGTTTTGGATTCTCTGTTGGTGGGTCATCCTACGTTCCTATGGCATCGATCTCCCCCTGCGAAGCATCATTGGCGCCCGCCTAGCGGGCTACGCAGTAAGCTATCTCACACCAACCCTGTATTTTGGCGGTGAACCCGTCCGAGCGATGCTCGTTGCGGGCAAGTCTGACGCCCCAACCACGCGCATCTTCGCGACGATCGTTGTCGAACGATTCCTTGGCGGACTCAGCATGATCGTGTTCATTCTGATGGGCAGCTTCTATGCGCTTTCGTCCTCTCAAATCCCTTGGGAACAGCGAAGACTCCTCGCGCTTGTCATTGGCTTTGTTACATTCTGGATCCTTGTGGGATTCATCGACTTTGCGGGGAATTTGAAGTGGATCAGCCGCATCATCAGACTATTGGGCAAGCCATTCTCACGATGGAAGGACGCGCTAGAACGCGCTGCAAATAAGGTTTCGGAAACAGAAGATGAAATCCATTGCGCCTTCACAAAACACTGGAAAGGGACGCTCGCCGCATTCCTGCTCCAATCCGTGGCCACTTTCTTCGTCTATACGCGACCGCAATTCTTCTTTCTCTTCTCAACTGGCTTGCAGTTTACGTTCCCGCAGTTGTCGCTCATCTTCTCCTTCACCATCATGCTATCGTTCTTCTTGTGGATCACGCCAGGAGGACTGGGAACTGCGGAAGCCGCCTTGGTCGCAGTCTTTGCCCTGATTGTTCCTGCGGCCACAAGCGCAGGCGTCGTCGCCTATTCGCTGACCTTCAAGCTCGCAGAGTCGATCTTTGTTGTCATCGGCATGATCTATGCGACCAAACGAGGCATTCAGTACATGAGAAGTCGCGCGGAAACCAGTCAAGAGGTTTCAGAGGAATAGACTCATCGTCCCTGCCCATGCATGCTTGAGGTGTCTACTTTCACGCCCTTGATAAAGGAGGAGCAAAGAGTGGGCGCTCATGCTTGAGACGCTCTTGGCTTTCTGGGCAGCTCACTATCATGAACAATCCGAAGGAGTCTCTGAACAGTCTAGGGTTGGCATTTCATTCGACCCTTCTTTATGTCTTCGCGGCCAATTCGCTTTGTTTGCGGGTCGCCTCTGGTTCACCTCTGGACAGGGGTAATCTCATCCATCTGTTGGCGAAAGATTCGAAGCATCAACCAGTTCCAGTGCTGGTCAACCTATGGCAGTGCATCGAATTCATGGCCATGCAACAGGCTCGCGCCTAGAAGTCCAGCCAGGCCACCAAGAACTGTCCCCAGAGCCATTACCGTCAATCCCACGCTAAGGATTCGCAACCCGTTGACCAGTCCTCCAAATAGAGAGAACGCCTCGGCATTGGACAAGGCAATCTGGTGGAATAGGTAGAGCACGGCGAGAAGGAAGACGCCGCTTAGCAGCCCCATGAGCACTCCGAGAGCGACGACTAGCACAAATACAGTGCGTTCGGCTATCCCCGATAGCCTCAGCATTCGGATTTCACCCGAGAACGCAGTCAGCAGCTCGTGGAATCCTCTTCGGAAACAGAAGAGACTTGCCGCAATCGTAGCTACGAGGATCACCAGCAAAGAAACTCGAATCAGCAGGGAAACCGAGGGCGTTTCGATGGCCAGCTCGCGTGGCACCTCAACAACCTCTGTCACGCCTTCAATCTCTCGAAACTCGCTGGCAAGCGCTGCAGCCATGGCAGGATCGACTGGCGTCAGAATGAACAGGCCGCCGGATGCCGTCTCATCGAATTCCTGAGCAAACTGAAACCGCAACGCTGCAATGTCATTACGCTCTCGCCATTCTAGGAACCACTGATCGATGGTCGCAGATGAAAGCCGAGGAGAGAGGAACACACGGATCTCCTCAGTAGGTTGTCCTTCAGTACTTCGGGCAACACTCCCTGGGGTGATCATGAAGAAACAAGCAACTGAGGCCAAGAACAGAAACAGCAGAACGCCAGCAAACGCAAACAAGGTGGCGCTCTTCGCACGGATTGCGCCCAGCAATTCACGGAAAAGGAACATCTGCATCGTCATGCCCCTTTCACCATCCCGTCCATCAGGCGGATGCGTCTAAACACCGCTAATCCAGGAGGCACAGTACCTCGCGTTGCCACGAGAATTGTAAGATGGCCTGTATTCATTCTGCACAACAAACGAGCAATCTCCGCCTTCTCTTCTTCAGCCAACCCCTCAAAAGGCTCGTCAATCAACAACAAGAGCGGATCATGGCAGATGGCCAACGATATGCCTAGTCGGATTCGATCAATGGATGATAGCTCTAGAGCATCGCTGCCCTGCTGACGAATGAGCCCCGTCGTCTCCAGTGCATACAACACTTTTTCCTCAGCTTGCTCGCGATAATTTCCCAAGGCTCGCAACTTGAACGCCACATTCTCATGAACGGTTCGAGGAAGAGGAACAAATCCTTGAGGGTAAATCCCGATTCGCTGTCGCAAAGAGAGCATCTTGGTGGGCCCAAGTCGAGCCACATTGCGTCCGTGAACGAGAATCTGTCCGCGTTGCGGGGGGATTTGTGCTCCCAGTAATCCCAACAGCAACGACTTTCCTGATGCGGCTGGCCCCAAGATCACCATCAACTCGCCTTGATCGACGCGAAGATGAATGTCTTCTAGCACCTTAACGCCGTCTTCTGTAGAGAAATGCAGCTCGGATACTTGGATCATGATGGACATCGCCCCACAACAAATCGATCCTTGTCTGCCATGTCACGCTCGACGCTGACGTCAACCAGCTCGATGCTTTCGAACAGCTGTTTCACACTGTCGCCTTGCCCATGTCCAATTTCCATCAGCACGACGCCGTCTGGCCTCAAGTGAGCCCGAAGGCCCTCAATGATTTCTCGTATCTTGTCGAGCCCGTCTTCTCCGCCGTCCAAAGCCACAGAGGGCTCATGGACCCTGACTTCGACAGGGAGATCCGCCAATTCATCACTACGGATATAGGGAGGATTGGAGGCAATGAAGTCGAATTCCCCTTCGACATGAGCGAACCAGCTGGATTCGACAAACTCGATGCGCTCCGTGACCTCATTCAAGGCTGCATTCTCGCGTGCCATTTGAAGCGCTGCAGGCGAAATGTCAACTGCGGTTACCTGCGCTTTGGGAAGGTATCGAGCCATACAAACGGCAATCACGCCAGTGCCTGTGCCCAAGTCGAGGCAACGAATGTCTCGATCTCGAGGCGCTCGCTTGATGACCTGATCAAGCAACTCTTCAGTCTCATTTCGTGGAATGAGTGCCTCGCGATCTACGCGAAATCGCAAGCCATAGAAATTGACTTCGCCGATAACGTGTTGCAGAGGTGTTCCCGAATGACGTTCTTTGACCACACTTCGATATCGTGACCGCTCGTCCGTAGTGAGAGGTTTGTCGGGAGCCATATAGAGATGAAGGCGATCAACGTCCAGAGCGTGTGCAAGCAGGATCTCAGCTTCCAAACGCGGCTGCACAATTCCAGCGTCCTCGAAGTATCCACGAGTCCAATTCAATACCTCGCGGATGGTCCACTCAGTAGTCAGTGTAGTCCCCCCCACCCACGAAGGCTAGGAGCCCTCATTTGCTGATTACAATAGCGAAATCTTGTAGTGAAAACAAGTGCTAAGTATAATAGGATATCTGAGGAAAACGAACAGAAATACCCAACTAGTTTCCTGTTCGGAACCAAAGGACGGTGGCGGGCGTGTTTCATTTTTTGTTGTTCTTATCTTCTTTATTCATCACCGGAGCTGCCATCTCAGTTGCCTACCAACTGTTACCATCGCTTGGACCGCTGACAATGCTTTGGTCCAATCTTCTGTTTGGTGGAGTATCTGGTTCATTGTTGGCAGTGGTGATTTTTCTCGTCTGGAGGCGGCTTTCCCCCTCACTTGAAGAAGAGGGCGTTGAGCAACGGCTGCTCAATAGTCTATGGGTTGGTTTGGGAGGCACAGCCGTTGGCATTGTAATCGCCTACAGTCTCTCACTGGCGTTTCCACTGTCAGATGGCTTGCATGTTGCACAAGGCTCATTCTTGGTGGGCTGTAGCCTCGCAGGCATTCGCATCGGATTCCTTCTCCATAGCCCTATCTCTCGACCTCGACAAGAGGCCGGTCACACACGCGCACGCCGAGCGTCGAATGCACCTAAGAAGATCCTTGACACAAGCATCATTATCGACGGCCGCATCGGTAGCCTGCTGGCGACTGGCTTTGTCGAAGGCGAGATTCTCGTACCTGAGTTTGTTCTAAGTGAACTGCAGAATATCGCTGATTCCTCCAACAGCCTGCGCAGACGCAAAGGGCGACGAGGACTCGATGCACTGAATCAACTTATGCAAGACGAAAACGTTTTCATTCGCGTGACCACACGCGACTATCCTTCGATTCGAGAAGTCGATCGCAAGCTGATTCATCTCGCCAAGGACGAGTCAGCCGTACTCATTACAACAGACTACAACCTCAATCGCGTTGCTCAGGTGGAAGGCGTCGCTATTCTCAATGTCAATGAGCTCTCCAATGCTGTGAAACCTCGTTTTATACCTGGGGAAGACATCTCCGTTGAGATCCTCGATCGCGGCGAAGAAATCAACCAAGGCGTTGGGTATCTGGATGACGGAACGATGGTGGTCGTTGAGAACGGACGCCGCCACATCGGACGAACGATCAAGGCCATTGTCAAAAGCACGCTGCAAACGGATGCTGGACGCATGTTGTTCGTGGAACCAGCCAGTGAGAATTCACGAAGCGATCACTAACGAAGGACGGAGCTATGGACAAGAAGAAATGGATCATTGTCGGTGTGTTCGTAGTTGCATTACTGCTGGTCGCGGTCGTCCGCGGCGGCTTCTTCAGCAGTAGTGAACCAGAATATACCTATTGGGAACCTGCACTCAGCCCGGATGGCAGCATGCTCGTTTATGAGTCATCGGCTGAAGCAAGCCTTGAGCTGTTCACACTAGATCTCAGCTCCCAAATAGAGACGCAATTGACAGACAACGGCGACGCAGACTGGTCCCCAGTCTGGTCCCCAGATGGCAACCAAGTCGCGTTCTCATCAAGCCGCGACGGCAATGTGGATATCTACATGCTGGAACTCGGCAGCCTGGAGACAGTACGTCTGACCTCAGATTTGGGCGATGACATCAATCCCAGTTGGGGCGGAGATGGACTCATCTACTTCAATTCCAACCGCTCCGATACCTGGGAGGCTTATTCGATTGACCCCGCGAGTCTCGTACTACGCAAGCTGACGTCGCTCGACGCATCGACCCCATGAGCACCAGCGCCGTGATCCTCGCAGCAGGACGCGGAGACCGAATGCGGGCAGAGATCAACAAGATCCTCATCCCCATTGGTGGGCGAGCCCTCATTTGCTGGACTGTAGAAGCCTTCACTCAAGTTGACGAGATCGATGATCTTGTCGTCGTCGTACAGGCGAGCGAAATGGCAGCAATCAAACGGATCATCCAGCCAGTTGCTCCTCACGCACGTCTCGTTGAGGGGGGACTGACACGCCGTGATTCAGCCCTTGCCGGCGTTCGTGCAGCGACCGGAAATGTTGTGCTGATCCATGATGGAGCCCGGCCATTCCCAATGAAGACGCTCATCCTCAGGGTGATCGCAAAAGCCAGGAAAGAGAGGGCAGCCATTCCCATCCTCCCTGTCACGGATCTACTCCATCACCTCACCCCAGCGGGAGATGCCGTCTTGACACCGCCGCACCTGGATGGTTCATGGGTGCGAGCCCAGACACCCCAGGGGTTCCATCGCGCCCTCATCCTCCGATGTCTTGAGGACGCACCGCCAGAGATCCGCGACGATGCATCTGCCCTCCTTTTGGCAGGTCAGTCCGTTGCTACAGTCGCCGGCGAACACTCAAACATGAAGATTACAGATCCAGAAGATCTCCCTATGGGCGAAGCCATCGCTGCAATGCGTGAACCCTAGGCAAGGAAGCTCCAGCGTTGTCAGATCTAGTACATCCGGCTAGAATGCTTTATTCACTGCGCCAAGGAGGCTGGTATGATTCGAACCAAAAATCTATGGTTGGTGTTGGGCCTGGTTGTGAGCCTGTCGCTCACCGCCTTTGCATCTACCCCGTTCACGGAAACGTATGTTGTAGGTGGCACGGCAGTATGGCTCTTCAACAACACCGCCGGCGAAACAGCAAACATCTTGCATCTGGAGTTTGAAGAAGAAGTCACGCTAAGCGCCACGCTGGCAATCGGTGGACAACTTGTCCCCATGGGACCGCTTACAGGAACCGTTTTCGACTTTGCTGGATCGCTCGTGAAGGGCGGAACACTCCAGGTTTATGTTGAACCCGTCACTGCAGTTCCCGCACTTGCCCAATGGCTGAAGATGGATGCAGCTGGCAACACCATTCCGATCGGTTCGCCTTTCTTCACATCCCTTACCGTTTTGGGGCGTTTGTTTGGCATCGGAATCGTCGCTCTACGTGAAGCCAATCCAGCAGCCCTAGCCGGCGCATTTGAACAATTCTTCACTGACAACGCCGCTTATCTGGCCGGCCTCTCTGAATCGCTTGGTATGTCACTGGCAGACTCACTGATGCCCATCATCATGGCTTCCCCAGCTGAAGGTATCGAGAACTTCTTCAACACCATCATGGGAATGCTAGGTGTAACCAGTCTTGCAGATGCCGTCACCGGCAGCGTAGACTGGAGCGCTCTGTTTGCCGCTCTCGGTATGTAGCACACTCGCAAACTGAGAATAAGAAGATGATGAGGGAAGGGCCATTTGGTCCTTCTCTCTTTTTGTTGATGAGTGCCGGCGATCTAGGCTGACTTAAGCAAGCTGGCAACTGTATCTGGATCGAGAGGGTAGCGAGTAGCCTGCTGTCCTGTAGCATGGCTCACTGCACTGGCGACAGCGGCATGGGCGGCCATGAGGGGCACTTCACCAAGGCCCTTGGCTCCGAATGGACCCGCGGCAAACTCAGCTTCCACGAAATCGACGCCCATATTAAGGACAACGTCGCGAATGGTGGGCAACCGATAGGTGGTCAGACCATTAACCTGTAGGAATCCGTCACGCTGAGGGATGTCCTCCATCAACGCAAAGCCAATGCCTTGCGCGACACCACCTTGCACTTGCCCTGTGGCCAATGTGCGGTTGAGAATTCGCCCCGAATCATGCACAGCCACGAAATCAACTACGTCGGTCTCTCCGGTCGCTGTATCGACCTCGACCTCAGCTATGTGACATGCATAGGCATAGACCGGATAGGCGTCGCCTAGGCCCGTCTCAGGGTCCCAGGACACAGGCTCAGTCTTGGCCCACCCTTCGACAGCAGGGTCGAGGTTGTTGAGCCAGAAGAGATTGGCAATCTCATCCCAACGCTGGGCAATGTCAGACAACGGAATCTCGTGTGTATTCGCCACGTCTTCTACACGCTCGCGCAGTCGTTTAGCTGCATTGAGCATGGCCAATCCAGACATCATCGTTCCTCGAGAAGCCACAGTCGGGCCTGAATCAGGAACCCGCGACGTATCCACTGGCGCTAGCTGGATTCGATCCATCGAGATCCCCAGTTCTTCGGCAGCGATCTGCAGAAGTGATGTAGTAAGGCCTTGCCCCATTTCAACAGTTCCCACTGCCGCAGCCACAGAGCCATCGGCTTCCAACTTCATCGTGACCCCTGCCTTGTCAAGGAACGGTGCCTTGCCGCCCAGTCCAACGCCATACAACACGCAGGAGATTCCGAGTCCTCGCTTTGCGCCGAGATGCTCGGCATTGAAGGCCTTCACGGCATCTAGGCATTGGTTCCAGTCAATCATCTCCGTGGCGCGGTTGAGCGAATCACTCATGCCAACACTGGTCTCAAGTAGTTGCTCTGTCGAGGAGCGATCCCCTTCGACGAGAACATTCCGACGTCGAATCTCAGCGCGATCCATGTTCAGCTTGGCAGCCAATCGATCCATCTGGGCTTCGTGAGGGAAGATGACTTGAGGGCTTCCGAATCCACGGAACGCACCATTGGGAACAGTATTTGTGGCCACAGATTTGGCGTTCACTCGTACATTGGGAATGCGATAAGGACCGGCCGCCGTACATAGACTTCGCCACAGCACTGCCGAGCTTAGCGTTTGATAGGCACCAGCATTGAGGATGACATCCACGTCAATGGCCGTAATCGTCCCGTCAGCCTTGGCAGCCGTTCGATAGTGAACAGTCGAAGGATGTCGCTTGCTGGTGGTAAGAATGTCTTCTCCGCGATCAAGAATCAGCTTCACAGGGCGCCGAATCTTCCACGCCATCAGAGCAGCGAGGCTGCAGATCTGTGAAGGAACGTCTTCCTTCCCGCCAAACGCACCGCCAGTTGTTGCTTGAATAACACGGATCTTGGACATTGGCAGTCCCAGAACCTTAGAGACAGCCCTTTGCACATAAAAGGGGCATTGCATCGACGCGTAGATCGCCATGCTGCCGCCCT
>Ga0233431_1002048_pt1 | contig 30282 bp, 34 predicted proteins | sample SI_118_April2016_FD_179867 | JGI IMG/M metagenome (GOLD analysis project Ga0233431, IMG submission 179867) | Seawater microbial communities from Saanich Inlet, British Columbia, Canada - SI_118_April2016_200_MG | ecosystem: Environmental > Aquatic > Marine > Inlet | place: Canada: British...
AAGCCCGTAACCCGGGGAAATCTTCTCAATCTCAAGCCGCTGCTCGCACAAGCTTGAATCGGATGGCACAACAGATTGCCAGCTCTATGGAATCTCTGGAGCAGTCTGGTGAATCAAGCGGATTCAGTGATTATATGAAGCAACTGGGACAAATGGCGGGCCAGCAACAGGGCTTGAATCAACAGACCATGATGCAGTTGGGTGCAGGAAGTCAATCCATGATGCAGAAATTGGCTCAGCAGCAACTACAACTTCGAGAAGCGCTTTCCCAGATCGAAAAAGGGATGGGATCTGATTCCCGAATGTTGGGAGATTTAGGTAAAATTGGTGATGAGATGGAAGCTGTGGCTAAAAAATTACAGGGTAAACGGCCTACGCAAAAGATTCATGAGCAACAGGAACGCATTTTGAGTCGTCTGCTTGATGCGCAAAGGTCAGCAACCCAGCGTGACTTTAGCAAGAAGCGGAAATCAGAGACAGCCGGAGAGAATCAATTTAGTTTGGGTAATAAATCTTTACCAGATGACCTGGGAGAGGCGCGGAACGTGCTTTATGAGGAGTTGATCTTTAGTTTGAAGCAAGACTATGATCGAGAAGAGCAGGCCCTGATACGAGAATATTTGAACCTTTTAGAAGCTGAGTTAAATGAGTAGATATTCCAACATCCTGCGCATCACATTCATATTGTGTATTTACTTGATGCCAAGCCATGAAATATTGAATGCACAAACTGCTCGACGGGCAACGGTTTCTCAGGATAGAGTTTTGGAGCAACGGGCAGCAACCCTGGCTCGTCTTGGTCGTACTAAGGAAGCTGTGGAGCTGTATATGCAAGCATTGCAGAAAAACCCGAGAAATTCTAATCTCTACTACCGTCTCGCAGAACTACTACCGGGAAAAGAAAATGCACCCACTCTAATTGAAATCGTCGACGCTTTGCTGGAACGTCAAACTAACAATCAAAATTTACAGGCTGAAAAAGGTAGGTTGCTTTATGTGCTTGGTAAAAAAGCAGAAGCCAAGGTTACCTGGGAAGCAATCGTTAAAGCGAAGAAAGCTGAACATTATACCTACACAACGGTCACCAATGCCATGTTGAAAGCAGGTGCTACTGATGAGGCTATTGCATTACTGACAAATGGGAGAGCCGTTTTTGGGAATCAGACTGTCTTTGCCTATGATCTAGCTCGTATCTACGCTGTAAAACACGATTATGCTCTGGCGTCTAAGGAATACCTCCTCCATCTACAGCGGAATCCAAGGATGTTGGATCATATCACTACTCAATTAATTCGTTTGCTTGAGAATGATGGGGCCTTGGTTTTAATTGAGAGCAGCTTTGATGAGATATTGGCTCGTCAGGGTGATCACAACCCGATCTTACTTTCCCGAGCCAAGCTCCTTTTACACGAAAAAAGCTACGATGCTTGTGTCCAATCAGTCTTAAATTTGGATAAAAGTAAATCAATGAAGGATGTCTTCTCTATTGCCGGTGATTTAGAAGGGGACAAAGCCTGGCGTCATGCTGCCGAATTGTATCTATTTGTATCCGCTGAGAGTCATGATGCGAGACAGAAGGGTGAAGCCTTATTGAAGTTGGCAAATACCTATGAACAGCGTATCAAGAAAGAAGCGGATTATCCAAGCCTTGCCGGGTATTTCCCGGGGAACATATTTTTTGAGCTGGATCTCAATTTCATGCCGGAGGAGGATCAGCATTTGGAGCGCACTCTGAGACTTTATGATAGTCTGGAGACAATCTTGCCAAAAACCAGATCAGCCTTTCAAGCCTCATTTCAGATTGCTGAGATCAATTTAACAACTCGAGGGGACGTTGATCGCGCGATTCAGGGTTTCCGAACCATTTTTGAGAAGGCACCTCACCAGGATTTGAAATTGGCCGCTGGAAAACGATTGGTAGATGCCTGGTTAGCGAAAGGAGACACGACTGAAGCTATCCAGAATTTAGATAAGGTGCTTCGTGTTTTGAGTATGGATCGTGATGATCCCACAATAATAGCATCAAGGGTTAAAATTTTGATACACAAAGGGGATGTCTCTAAACTCATTCAAGAATTGCGAAACCTGAGTGGTGCTGCCTTGCCGTCCAACCCGCTTTTTAATGATGGATTGGAACTGCAAACCCTTCTAGAGGGCAATGGAGGTGAGAGTGATGTTCAGCTTTTAGAATATCTCAAGGCTGAGCAATTGATCGGGCAACATAAACTCACTCAGGCTATTGATCTGTTACAGCAAATTGAGGGTGCATCGACCTCCATCGCTGATGAATCGGCTGTGAGAGCGATTCAACTACTCCTAGTATTGGATGAGCAGGAAAGAGCTAGTTCTGCCATGGATATGTTTTTGAGAACGCAGCTTGAATCAGATTTGAGAGCCACAGTTCTCATCTGGAAAGGCGAGCAACTTCAGTATGTAGACAAGGATCCACTGGCAGCGATTCCTTTCTACGAAGAGCTGATTATAAGCCATCCCGATTATTTGGGAATCCAGGCGGTCCGCTTACGACTACGCGAAATTTTAGGAGTAGGTTCATGACGAGGAATAAACAGTCTTTGTCTCTCGCAGAGTTCGCAGAGGCGCAGAGAAATGGTATTTTTGCTTCTGTGAAGACAAAATTCGTAGTTTTCGTCAAATTCGTTGTAAATAAGATAGATATTTTTTCTCAATCCACAGTAATCAGATATAGTCTTTGCGAGGAATCCCGACAAGTTTGTCGGGATGACGAAGCAATCTCGGATCTGAAATCGCCGCAGTCACTGGTCCCTGAGCTTGTCGAAGGGTTCCCTCGCGAAGACGAACACAATATTTTTTTGCCATATTCTAGAATAACATGGGCTAGACCATCATGAAAAAGTTTATCATTTTATTATTTCTGTTCACCTCTCTTTTTTCACAAAAGATCCTGATTCCCATGGATGAGACCCAGACAGATCATCTCAAAGCTTATGGGATCGCTTTTTGGGTACTGGAAAGAGATATTGATATTGAATGGTTGCTCAATTATCGAGGAGGGAGCTTTCTCATAGACAATTATCCTGAGATCATTCGGGAATTGCGCTTAAGAGATGTAAGATTTGAAACTGCTGCGCCCGGCTCCGAGTTATCCATCTATGCCACCATTGAATCCAATAATATGGATATCGTTTTATTGGAAAAGGCACCTAAGGTAGCTGTGTATTCCCCTCCTGGGAAACAACCCTGGGATGATGCTGTCACCTTGGCGCTGACCTATGCAGAAGTTGAATATGAAACAATTTGGGATAGTGAAGTTTTGGATGGAAAACTGGGTGACTATGATTGGCTACACCTTCATCATGAGGATTTTACGGGTCAGTATGGCAAATTCTATCGTAATTATTCAACAGCAGCCTGGTATCGTAAACAACAGAGTGATTATGAGGCCTTTGCCAAGCAAAGGGGATTCTCCAGCGTTTCTGATGAGAAGAAAGCGGTAGCACGACGGATCAGAGATTATGTTGTTAATGGGGGTTTCCTCTTTGCCATGTGTAGTGCCACTGACGCATTGGACATTGCCTTATCTGCCCAGGGAGTAGATATCGTGGACACGCCTTATGATCATGACCCTGTGGATCCAAATGCTCAGGAAAAATTGAATTATGATGGAACCCTGGCTTTTGAGAATTTTAAGCTCATCACCAATCCCATGATTTACGAGTACAGTGATATTGATGTCCCACCCAGTGATCGACCACGAGCCAGGGGAGCAGAAGCAGATTACTTCACCCTTTTTGAATTCTCCGCCAAGTGGGATCCTGTTCCCACCATGTTAACCCAGAATCATGTGGGTGTCATCAAAGGATTTATGGGTCAGACAACGGGTTTTAAGCGCTCGTTGATCAAGAAGCATGTAGTGGTCATGGGAGATGTCCCCGGCCAGTCACAGGTCAAGTACATTCATGGAAATGCAGGCAAGGGGACATACACATTCCTGGGTGGTCATGATCCGGAGGATTATCAGCATTTTGTTGGCGATCCACCGACCCAGCTTTCATTGCACCGGAACTCGCCAGGCTATCGTTTAATTCTGAATAACGTTTTATTTCCTGCTGCAAAAAAGAAGGAACGGAAGACTTAATTGAGATGAGTGTTTCAAGTTAAAAGTCCGTCCAGGTCGCAAAAACTCCTACAGGACAAGGCACTTAACCCTTTTTATTCTTAACATGGGGTGTAATATTTAAGCCAAACATGAAACAGACTATCAGTATTATCATAATCGCGTGTTGTATCACGGCTCAGGCTCAGGATTCAACTTTTTATTTCACAGGTTGGGGAAAACCCAATAAAGCAGTATTCGTAGCAAAAAAGGTCCTGGTAGATTCTAATTACACACAGGTTAAAATGTCTGATGAGAACCCCATTCTACTCAAACATTTTGACGCTGAGAATAAGCTCAAAGAATATATCGAAAATGAATATGACCAGCATGGAAACCATATCAGTCAACGACATTTTGATGGTAATGGTCAAAAGCTAGCAGAGACCCTTTTTCAAAATAATCCGGAAGAATTAGCTCTTTTTAGAACTGTCTTTGGACCCACCTTTATTCCGGCTAATTCTAATTTCACGATTCGTAGGGAATACAATGAAAATGGGCGTGAAACTGGGTATTTTATTGTCGGTGTACATGGGCGAAATATCTATTCACGAATTACGCTCTACCGTGATGATAAGCGCAAAGATAAAGAGATTCTCAGAGATGATTTAAACGGGACTCTGCTTGCCGAACGCCGCTACAAATACATCGACAAAGAGAAGCGTACCATTTTAGAAGAGTTCAACGGCGCTGGTAAAATGGTCCAACGTGTGGTCTTGTTTGATAATCACGATATTATCGAAGAATAACTAAGGAAAGGTAGGCTATGAAGAAAGTAATCTTGTTTGCACTATTATTAAGTGTAGCGCTTTTTTGTTTTGGACAAGAGGCAATGGCAACAGCTGAGATCATTGAAAGTGATCCCGTGTCAGACCTGCTCATGCAAGCAGATGCAAGACATGAAGCCAAAGATTATGATGCCACCATGGATCTGCTGAAAAAAGCCTACGAGCTAGACAAAAATAACGTTGAAGTACTTTGGAAGATCAGTCGGGGTTATTTTGATTTCGCCGATCGGAAACCCACTGACCTGGAATTTAAAAAACCTTTTCTATACAAAGGTCGTGACGCCGCTGAGCAAGCCCTCGCTCTTGATGACAAGAGTGCTGCGGCTCATAAATGGTATGCCATTCATCATGGGCAAGTAGGTGAAGCTGAAGGTACTGAGCAAAAGATCAAGAATTCATACGGAATGCGTGATCATACCCTTTTGGCAATTAAGTATGATCCAGACGATGACGCAAATTACCATGTCATGGGTCGCTGGCATTACGCTCTGTCAGACCTTTCCTGGATTGAACGCCAGGTAGCCAGCCTGATCTATGCTACACCACCGAAAGCGTCTTTTGAAGAAGCTTTAGAGTTTTTCCAAAAAGCAAATGAATTGGACGATGAAGATATCCGAAACATGCTTTACATTGGCTACTGCTACGATGAGTTAGACAATGAAACTTTGGCTGAAACATGGTTTAAAAAAGCGATTGCTGCAAAAGCAGAGACGGATAGCGACCGAGGGCTTCAAAAAGAAGCCAAGGACGCTTTAGACGATTTATAAAAACAGATTTCCTTAAAAGGGCACTTCAATTGAAGTGCCCTTTTAAATAGAGCTAGAGGACAATTCTATGATCATACCAGAGCCAATTAAACCTGGAGCAACAATCGCTGTAATATCACCAGCTTCTGCTGCTAAGCCAGAAAAATTGAAAAGAGGGATTGCTTATCTCAAGGCGAGAGGATTCAAAGTAAAAGAAGGACCGAATCTATATGCCAAACATAAATATCTCGCAGGAACGGGCGCTGAACAACTGTCAGACATTCATTGGGCCTTTGCTGACGATGAAGTTGACATGATCATTTGTAGTCGGGGTGGTTATGGTACACCAAGATTCCTGGATGATCTGGATTATGAACTCATTGCCCAGCATCCAAAATTCTTTGTGGGCTATTCTGATATTACTGCCCTACAAAATGCTTTGGGTATTGAAACTGGATTGGTGACGATCTCTGGTCCAATGGTCTCAGTAGAGATGTCAGCCGAAGATGGAATAGAACCTTACACGGAAGCTAGTTTTTGGAAAATGGTCAGTGAGCCCTTCTCAGGGCAAGTCCTGAAAAACCCAGATGATATTCCTGTAAAAATACATTCTCCAGGTAAAGGGGAAGGCCAGATTGTCGGTGGGTGTTTGTCACTCTTTAATAACCTTATGGGGACGCCTTATTTTCCAGATGTAGCAGGCGGTATAATGGTCATGGAGGACACTGGAGAGAATGTTCAACACATAGATCGTATGTTGAGCCAATTCAAGATGGCTGGATTTTTTCATGGTGAGGACAGAATTCATGGACTCATGCTCGGACAATTTATTGATGCCTGGGAAAAGGCTGATGAGGATGATTTCCAATTGCAAGAATTGGTTCGGGATATTATTGGTGATGTGGATTTCCCCATTCTTTCCAATGTAGCCTATGGTCATGAAACGCGTAAGATGAGTCTTCCTCTGGGAGCAAATGCTATTTTAGATGCAGGCACAGAAAGTTTGACTCTTTCATGATCCTTGACTGGACAGAATGGCTAGGGTATATCGCATCAGTGGTGGTCGCTGTATCATTGACCATGAGCAATATTCGACGTCTACGATGGATCAATCTGGTAGGTGCTGTGGCGTTTACTGTTTACGGAGCAATCCTTAGTCTGTATCCGGTGATGGTCGTCAATGGATTCATTGTTGGAATAAACATTTACTATCTGGTACGAATGTCATTAACGCGAGATCGCTTCCATTTGATACCCATTTCCTGGGAATCCAGCGTTTTCCTCCCGCGATTTTTCGAATTTTATATGAAAGATATTCAGGAGCACTTTCCCGATGTTAGTCTTGAGGCGCTTCGGCGTTATAAAGTTGTCTTTATTAGCCGTAACGTGGTTCCGGTCGGACTGTTTATCTACGAAGAACAGGATGCCGGTATTATCAGGATCCACTTGGACTATGAGATTCCCATGTACAGGGACTATGAAAGTGCCAGGTATTTCTTTAGAGAGTTTCGAAGTATGATGCAGGAAAAGGGGTTTCACACCTATATAAGCTATTGCAATGTGCCTATTCATCAGCGTTATTTGCGCCGGATGAAATTCACCGAAGATTCTGAAGAGCAGGGTCGCTTTGTTCGGAAAGTATAGCATAAAGGATATTCAAATGTTTAATAAAATAATAATCAGCCTCTTAATTATCGCTTCACTTGGCATGGCCCAAAATCTACAACTTCACTACGAAGCCTCTGGTGACAGAGAGTATGTTGTTTCTACTCTGGAGATGTTTAAACCAGATCAACATGGCTCAACTTTCTGGTTTGTTGATATGGAATATAATGCACCAGGCATTAAGGGCGTTTCCCTGGCCTATTGGGAAATAGCTAGAAACTTCACATTACCTGTTGAAAATGTATCAGCCACTCTACAGTACAATGATGGTGTGATAGCAGATTTCGGTAACTTGGGGCAAGTCTGGTTAGTTGGATTGAACTATTATCTGGATCTAGGGTTTGTAGCTTTGCCCATAGATGTTCTTTATCGATCCCTGCAGGGAAGTGATTCACATGACTTTCAGGTGACAACAAGCTGGTTCATGCCTCTCATGGATGGTAAACTTGAGTTTGCTGGGTTTATTGACTTTTGGTCAGAAGATCTAGGCGGAGATAGTGAGAAAATGGTTCTTTTGACAGAGCCTCAGCTTTGGTACAATCTCAATGAGACCATTTCAATCGGGTCAGAAGTTGAGATCAGTAATAACTTTATCTTTGGTAAGGATGGAATCCAAGCCCTGCCAACCCTTGGACTTCGCTGGAATTTCTAGTATAGTTTCTTCTGTTGGAAGCTGTCATAAAAGTTTTAAGTAATAATTTGTAGTTCCTAAGGACTCTCAATAGCCCCGTCCTTTAGGGCGGGGATTCATATAAGCCAAGAGGTCTGATTTTGTGAGTGTGAGCATGTCTTAATAAATGCTCACACTCACAAAATGTTAAAATGTGTGTTTCTATACCCCGGGTTAAAACCCGGGGCTATTGAGAGCCAGAAATTATTTGCGAAATTCGTATCGAGCGAAGTCGAAAGAAAGAATCCCCTGTTAATTGCATTTCATTGTCATAGAGTGCGATTCTTCGATCGCCTTTGGCTCCTCAGAAAGACACCTGAGATAGTCATCCTGAGAGTAGCGAAGGATCTCCAGTTAGTTGTTACAAATCAGTCTTAGATGGAGATTCTTCACTCCGTTGCTCTCGTTCAGAAAGACTAAAAGTAGAAATATTAATTTAGACTATGAAATTTGCCGTAATCGTTCGTTGGTGAACAGAATGATCTCATACGGATCTGAAATGCTATTTTCGGATCGAATGGAGTAGATTCTAGCTTCCTTGCCTGGCTCAATACTCCCAATTTTATCGGCTAAACCTAAAGCTTTAGCGCCATTCAAAGTTGCCATGCGCATGATCTCTGCTGGTTTGAATCCATATTCGGCTGATGCAGAGCGCATTTCAGCGCGAATGTCCATATGTTCGGCAAAAGTTCCTAAACAGATATTAAAGCCTTTGTCACGAATCAATTGTCCCGGCGCAGTTCCTAACTCCCACTGCCGATCAAATCGGGGGTGCAGACAGAAATGAAATGTTTCAGGTCTATCTTTGAGAAGATCAAGCTCTTCTTCATCAAGATTGATGGCTTGACTGAGAATAGTCTCAGGAGCCGCGAAAGCACTATTTAAGAAATACCTTAGGGGAGATGTCTTTGGTGGTTGCCAGCGATAATCCATATCTCCTCGGCCCAAAAGATATTGATAAAGCCTTCCCTGGCCCTTCATAAAAAACATGTCTTCTTCTTTCATAAATGAAATGGGGATGGCGGTCCTCTGGCTCGAGCGGGCAATATTTCTGAACACACTTGGAGTCAGGTTAAAAGCAAATTCACCAGAGTGGTAAAAGTGCGTTAACTCAGTATTCGGACGCTGGTCACGGTTCCTCCATATCTCAGCGGCATTCCCTTCACGAAACCCATTTAACATGTGAAAAACGACTGAATAGAGACCTGAGTGCTCCAGGTGCTCACTAATGTCAGGGTGTCTTGTTCGAATGCCAATGGCTGCAGTTCCATAATCATAGCAGCGCTTAATAGCACTGAGTAAATCACTCTCCATCTCAAGTTTTGAGCTATGATGACTATGACTCCTACCAGAATAAAACCAACTAAAAAAGTTACCTCTGGGAGTCATCTGTGGGTCGGCTGCAGGATAATCAGGGTGGAACAGCGCATTTACCAGGGCCGGCGTCAACACAGCGTGACCAAGATTGTTGACCATTTTCAAGTCTCCGGAAAAGTCACTCTGTTTCCCAATCGCTGAAATTTTTCCGTTATCAATTGAGATAAACCCATCACGAATTGGATCATGGACAATGGGGAGAACCCATTCTGCGAAATATGTGCGTGTTGACATGCCACAATCTAATTACGAATCGTGAATTACGAATTACAATTGATCGCTTGGAAATTTCTCACAGGAGGTCTTCTTTTCGTCTATATTGACCAACATGACAAATCAAATATCAAAGCACCGAAAAAAAATAGATAGTCTGGATGAAGAAATTTTAGAACTGATTCAGGAACGTGTCCAGGAATCCATTAATATTCGGCGTCTTAAAATCGAGCATAACATTCCCTTGAATACTCCTGAGCGTGAACGTGAGCTGATCCAGCACCTGATTGAAAGATCAAAGGGACGTATTCCTGCTGAAGTGATCAAAGAAATTTGGGAAACTATCATCAGGGGTGGAAAACTGACTAAAGACAATTAATGATTTAGATAGTGCTTGCAAGAGTTCACTATTGTGGCATAAGAATTGAAGTAAATCTATAAGCATCTTTGAACAATTAATCCTCTACAAGGAGATATAAAAATGGGTAGAAAAAAAATAAGTTTAATTGGTGGTGGTCAAATAGGTCAAGTCCTGGCTTTACTATCAGTACAAAAGGAATTAGGTGATGTCGTTATCCTTGATATTCCTCAATTCGAAGGACCTGTAAAAGGAAAAGCCCTGGATCTTATGGAATTACGTCCTCTAGAGGGCTATGATGTGAATATTACTGGAACCAGTGACTATGCAGATATTGCTGACTCCGACGTTGTCATCATCACAGCAGGAGTTCCTCGTAAACCAGGTATGTCTCGCGATGACCTACTGGATATCAATCTCAAAATTATCTCTGATGTAGCTGAGAATGTCAAAAAATTTGCTCCCAATGCATTTGTGATCGTAGTATCTAATCCCCTGGATGCCATTGTTTATGCTTTTTACAAGGTCTCTGGATTCCCAAAGAACAAGATTATTGGTATGGCAGGAGCACTTGACTCCTCACGATTCAAAGCCTTTATAGCCATGGAAACCGGTTATTCAACACAGGATGTATCTTGCCTCGTTCTTGGAGGACATGGTGATACCATGGTGCCATTAACCCGCCTTGCAACAGTTGGCGGCGTGCCTGTTACCGAATTGCTGGATCAAGAAACCATAAGTGCTATTGAAAAAAGAACCCGCATGGCCGGTGGAGAGATTGTTAAGCTGTTAGGAAACGGATCAGCATTCTTCAGTCCTGCCCAGTCAGCTATTGAGATGGCTGAATCATATCTACTGGATAAAAAACGAATTATCCCAAGTGCAGCTCTCTGTGAAGGTGAATACGACATCGATGGTTTATTTATTGGCGTTCCTTGTGTGATTGGCTCAGGTGGTATTGAGAAGGTTATTGAAGTTGAACTGAACGAGGATGAAAAAGCAGCCCTAAAAGTGACTGCTGAACATGTATCTGCAGTAGTAGCTGAGACTAAGCTCTAAGTTAGATATTAAGAGTTAAACAAAAAAGCGGGGACATGAATCCCCGCTTTTTTGTAAATTAATTTTTATCTCCCAGAAACTTGATAAAGATTTTTCGCTGTCGGGGACCATCAAATTCACAAAAGTAAATTCCCTGCCAAATTCCCATTTGCAGTTGTCCATTCTCAATAATTACCTGAGTTGAATTCCCCATCATGGAAGCTTTCATGTGCGCAGCAGTATTTCCTTCAGTGTGTCTATAGTCAGGGTGGTTCCATGGAACCATGCGCTCGAGAATGTTAATCATATCTCGGGTGACATCAGGATCTGCATTTTCGTTGATCGTAATTCCTGCTGTGGTGTGTTGGATAAATATGGTGGCAATGCCAGAAAATATCCCACTTTCCGCAAGTGCTTCCTCGACAAGTCGGGTTATGTTAACAAATTGACTATGTTTATTTGTTGAGACAGACTTGACAATCATTGTCAGGCATTTTCTTTGAATTCAAAGATCATGATACCATCGAAGAATGTACCGCTCTCTGGAAAATAGTAATTAAGAAAATCTAACTTTACCGTCTCTCCAGCAGACTGAGAAGCATGGACCAGATATTTCCCATCAATGATCATACCTTCATGGCCCATGACAATCCCCATCTTGAAGTATGAAGATTTAACAAAGGTTACACCAACGATGGGGGATAGTTTGGCCAAAAGCTCTTTCGTAATTTGACTATTCGGAATGTAATTGGCAGTTAGCTCTCGATTCCAATTAAGGTCAAGATACTCTTCACCATTATCTTTTTTGTTTAGTATGATCTTGACTGAATCAAGAAGGTCTTGTGACAAGAGCGTCTCGGTAATATCAACAGTATTCGGGTTGGCAGTAATACGATCCAAGGTATAGTGCCAGCGAGTTTGATAGCTGGGAGATTTCATCCCAGAGTCATCTGCCTTATAATGAATAGCTATCATATTCTCCAGCGTTTCATCCCAGGAATTACTTTTGACTGCTGCTAACGAAGTAAGGTTATGTCCCGTGCAATCCGAAACATCATAGCGAATAATGGGGTCAGGATCAGGCTCGACACCTTCGCCCAGTTTAAATATTTCATAAGGGGTGCCTACGCGCCATAATGCGAAATATTTTAAGCGGGTTTGGAAGTCAGGGAATCGTTTCTGGAACTGAGGAAGTATTTCATCCATGTTTTCTTGTGATAAAGTCCAGGGCTGGGGCAGCTGAGCTATCCAATCCTCGTCGTTCACCGCCTCTTTGCACGACAAAAGAGAGATGGCCAGACTAAGTCCTAATATCAATTGAATCATTTTCATGGAGCTCATCCTTTATGGAAAAATGTATATAGTTGAAAATAGTAAATAATACGAGTATTTACCACTCTGCCAGGATTTCATCATAATAATCACGATGATCCTCATCAATTCGCCTGAGTTGCTGGAGGTATGAAAGGTCTCCAACCTCCCAAAGGAAATCACCCAATTCCCGATATTTAGCCTTTAGAAAGTTTTGCGTAAAGATTCTGGAGTCCTGGCGTTTAATGCTGGTCTCCAGATTTCGAAGAAAACTCTTTAAAGGTTTATGAGTCTCTTTCTTTTGGCCGGAATCCCACAGGTCAATGGCTTCATAGTAGGCAAATTTCATTTTCCTGTAATTTTGATTTCTACTCAGTTTTTCAATATCATCCAGGCGTTCCTGCCAACCCAGCGAGAAGGGGTCTGTTGTACCAGAACGAGCAACTTGCCTGGCATCGGTATACAATTGGCTCCCACCAAACTCATTCCACGTATCCAGATCGCCACCGAGTATGGTCAGGGTCCAATAATCAAGGAATGATGTGAGTGAATTAAAAGAACGGGATCGAGTAAGTGCATCTCCCTCATTAAATGTGAATTGCCAGCTGTCATCGAAGTATTTCTGATCGTCACTGTTTCCCCAAAAGGCTTTACCGGTATAAATCTTTTGATATCCTGACTCAGTATAAGTATCAAGATAGATAGTGGCCTGGATAGTGAAGTCCGTGGGGAGATCCTCAAACGTCCATTGTGTGTTTTCAATGTAGTACCGAATATCTTCAGCGAGTTGTGAAACTGCCTGCCGGGGTGTCTCATCTAAATTTTTTGCATCAAGTTTGATCTCTGCCGTGATTCCTTGAGCATTTAGTAAGCTTGTCAGAAATAAAAGAAGGTAAATTATAATTTTCATATGTTCTCGAATATATTCATCAAGTATATGTTTCCAAATTAATTGAAAGTTACACTTTCCGATATAAAAAACTCAAGTATAGCTATCATTTGACACCACGAACAAATTGGACTAGATTGTGGCAACCTTATGAAGGAAAAACGAGCACGAACGAATCTATTGTCAAGGCAAATTAATTCAGACAAACTGGGACTTAAATGAAACTGACCAAATTAATCTATGTGTTACTATTTACCCTTTTAGTCTCCGGCCTTTTTGCACAACAGGATGCTGAGGTCGATAGTTTAAAGCAGGTGTTGCGCAGTACCTCTGAAGGCGAAACAATTGATATCCTAAATCAATTGGCGGAAGCACATGCCGTTGACGAATGGGAGAAGAGTAAGCGTTATGCAAACCTTGCTTTGGATCTTGCTACTTCGTTAGATGATAAATATGGTCTTGCTGTCGCACATTCAAACCTCGCCCGATACTATAATGCCTCCATGGAATATCGGAATGCTTTAGATCATGCTGCAATGGCGCTTACCCAGTTTGAACAACTTTCCGATGACTGGCAGATTGCTCGAACTCTTAGAACGGTAGGAAAGACCTATGCTCTCTTGAATCAGAGTGATCAGAGTCTTGATTATTTTTTACGTTCCTTGATGATATTTGAAGACATTAGTAATGAGACGGAAATTGCTATCACTGTCATGTCTATTGGAGAAGTTTACACACATTGGGGTCAAGCAGAAAAGGCCCAACGATTTTTCGAACGGGCATTCACTTTATATGGAATGAATGGAGATATTGCAGGTGTCTTAACCAGTGGTAATAGTCTTGGGCAAACCCTGATGACCCTGATACAATATGAACAAGCTCAATCACACCTTGAGCGCATGCTGGTTACAGCTGGTACCTACGGCGACCCACAATTACAGGCAAATATTTACGGAAGTCTTGGCGATCTTTATTACAAGCAAAACAATTTAAACACGGCACTGAAATACTTCCTGGATGCGTTAGCTTTGAAACAGGGGAGTAGCCAGAAGGGAGAGATTGCCTTATCTCTTAGTGATGTAGCGAGAGTTTATTTGGAGTCTGGAGATACTAAGAAAGCGCTTTCCTATTATACTGAAGCCCTGAACCTTGCTACGGTTGCAGGTGAGTTGACGATCTCCGCTGAGATATGGCTTCAGATTGGAGAGCTTTATTTACACCAGAAAAATTTGAAGAAAACAACGAATGCTATGATCTCGGGTTTGAATATTGCTAAAGAAGTTCAAGACCTGCCGACTATCCAAAGGGCTTATCGTCTCCTCACTGGAGCATACGGTTCATTTGGGAAAATGGAAGAGGCGCTTAACTACCAGAGAGCACTCCAGTCAGCCATTGATGACCTGAATACGCAGCAAAGTAATCGTAGAGTTTCTGAACTTGAAATTCGCTATGAATTAGATAAAATGGACAGGGAATTGGTTGACCTAAAAGGTGCAGCGATGATCGATGAGATCAAGTATAAAAGACGCTATGCTCAAATGGTTGTGATTATCGCCTTCTCCATTGCCATTATGATTTTACTGGTAGTGTTCGTTTTTTATCGTAGCAATCTTATTCGTAAGTCTGAAAAAGAGAAGATGGAGCAAAGCCTTCGTCTAAAAGCAGATTTTACAGCTATGTTGGTTCATGATTTGAGAAGTCCACTCACAGCAGTCTTTGGTTTTGCAGAGTTATTGAAGATGGGTGAAAAGCCCTATGAACAGATTCAGCAAATCGCCAAAACTATTCGTGTCGCCAGTAAAAAGATGCTACAACTGGTAAATGAAATGTTGGACCTTTCAAAATTCGAAGCTGGCAAAATGGCCTTGTCAAAAACGGATGTAACCCTAAAACCAATCATCTCCACCTCCATTCAGATGTTGGACCCTGTAGCAAATAAAAGAGACATGAAAGTTTCTTTCGAAGCCATTGACGGTCTACCAACCTGTTACTGTGACGTTTTGAAAATTGAACAGGTCATCACCAACTTTATTGGCAATGCTATCAACCATATACCAAAAGGTTCAGAGATCGTTGTTCGTCTGAAAGAGGTAAAAGAAAACGAAAATTCTTTTCTGCATTTTAGTGTCGCTGACAACGGCCCAGGCATTCCTGAAGATCAGCGAAGTAAACTTTTCGATAAGTATGCTCAATTAGAATCCCGGGCTTCTGGTCAAAGCACTGGAACTGGGCTAGGTCTTGCTGTTTCTCGTATAATTGTAGAGGAACATGGGGGCCAGATCGGTTACGCTGAGAATGAGCCTAAGGGAAGTATCTTTTTCTTTCAAATTCCTAAAGAGGACATGGAATCCGTCCTCGTCCTGGAAGACGTCAATAGATAACTCCCTGCCGCATATCTAATTAAGTCTTAATAAAATGGCTGTTTCTGCTGATGAACTAGGCCCACTGAAGTACAAGAGCCGTATTTATGGCTACAGCTCAAAAAATATTCCGCTAGAAATTTACGAACCACTAACTGCACATGCTCATATATTGATCATTGGCTCTATCCATGGTGACGAAAGTATGGGCACCGTTCTTTTATCCGAATGTCTTCGAGCATTCACACAGAACGAACTCACTGCATCCGTTATTTTATCTGCCAATCCAGATGGTATCCTCGCTGGTACCCGCTGTAACGCTCGTGGTGTGGATCTTAATCGCAATTTTCCAGCTAAGAACTGGAGCGCAGATCCAGTTTATTATCGCAATCGACCTGGTGATACACAAAATATTGCCCTGAGTCCAGGTGAGACAGGTGGATCAGAACCTGAGACGGGGAGCCTAATAAGCTTAATCGAGGCGCAAAATCCTAAATTAATTGTGTCTCTTCATGGATTCCTGGCGTGCATTGATGACCCTGATGCGTCACCTATAGCTAAAGATTTAGCCATGCGTACAAATATGGAAGTGGTTCCAGATGTGGGATATTCAACTCCGGGGTCTTTTGGGTCTTGGTGTGCAGAGAAGCGTATTCCTATCATAACCTACGAATTTCCCGCAATTAATATTACTGAACTGAAGCGAAACCATAATCCGGTTTTAAAAGATCTCATGACCGGATACTACGACTCCATGCTTTAAAGAGGATTGTATGCGCTGGATGATTACTGATTCAGGTATGGGTGGTCTGTCTGTTTGTGCAGGCCTAGAAAAGGGACTTACGGAAGAAGGACTTGGTCAAGGCCTGGAAATAATCTATGTAAACGCTACTCCAGAAGAGCATTTGGGCTATAATTCTCTAAAGACTCAATCAGAGAGAATTGCCATGTTCGATAGATTCATTAGCGCATCCTATCAGCGTTTTAATCCAGATGAGATCGCTATTGCCTGCAATACCTTGAGCGTGATCTATGATGAGACGTTATTCTCAAAATGGAGTCCGGTTGTTGTGAAGGGAATTGTCGACGCCGGTGTGAAAATGAGTAATTATAATTTAGCTCAACACACAGATCAGGATTTGATTGTTTTTGCCACAGAAACTACTACAGAAGCCGATACCTACCCCCAATCGATCATCTCTAATACTGGCAATGTTGTCGGACAAGCTTGCCCGGATCTGGCAAGTGCTATTAGCAAAGATGCCAGTGGAGTAGCCAGTAAAAAATTAATCGAAATCTATGTCAAAGAAGCCCTATCTCATATTGGTGAGGACAAGAAAAAGATTTCGGCACTGCTGGCCTGTACCCATTATGGATATCAAGCGGAATTATTCAGAGAAATTCTTGAGCAATATGGAATCACGCCAACAATATTGGACCCAAACCAGTTAATGGTAAAGCAACTATTAGATGAATTATCAGAGCCCACATCTGGGTCCGAATTAAAGGTTCGCTTTGTGAGCCGATTCCCCATCCCGAGCCGTGAGGTAGAAGCGATGGGAAGCTATTTGGATCAAGCCCCATTGACCCTGAATGCTTTGCATCACCAGGAAGTCATCCCCGATCTCTTTGAGCTAGAATAGGCACAGAATACCCTAATAATCTTATTGTGAATATATCATGATGATATGTCGACATATCAATATGATGAGATTCACCGCGAATTGTATCTATTTAGCTAACAAATTAAAACAATATAACTGGCGTAATATTAAATAGTTACGGCGATAGCTCTAGCATATGGCACAGCCCTTGTGTATATCTTAGTCATGGAACGGAAGACAAACATATATAGGAACAGGGAGTTTGACCTTATGAAACATTCAGTTTTAGCTATGTTAGCATTTATTCTGATGACTTGTGGTGTCTCCTCAGACACTGGGATCAATAAAAATTTATTTGTTGCTGATGGCGAGCACAAATCTTCAGGTTTAAGATCTGTGAATGGTTCGATTACCGTAGGAAACGAAGCCCGAGTAGATGGTGATTGTACAACTGTGAACGGTGAAATCATAATTGGAGAAAACTCCGTCGTGGGCGAACTCTCGTGTGTTAATGGAAGCATAAGCCTGGATCGTAGTGCCAAAGCCAAAGAGGTCTCCTGTATCAATGGATCAATTCACTTAAATGGTGAAGTCGTGATCCAGGGTGATATTTCTACAGTGAATGGCTCAATCACCGGCAAGCGAGATGTTGAGGTCCTGGGTGATATGGCAACAGTTAATGGAGACATGTCAATCCTACAGACGCTTGTCGCAGGTAATATTTCAACAGTTAACGGAGATATCGAACTATTGGAAAGTAGTTTGGTCAAAGGAGATATCATCGTTAACCGAGACCGGAAATCGAACAAAAAGAGACCTTTCAAAGAATTGATCATTACCGTGGAAGCTGGTTCCAAGGTAAAAGGTAACATAGAGGTTAAAGGTGAAAACCCGAACGTGACGGTTGTTCTCGCAGATGGCGGCGAAGTACTGGGGAACATCATCAACGCCGAGGTTATTCGCAAATAACGAACCCCAAAGTGGGTGTCATACGACGAAGGGCCTTCGGGCCCTTTGTTGTTTCTAGTCGTTTCTCAGTAACCCCGGGTTTTAACCCGGGGATTACCCGACGATTATTGAATGTTTTGTGAGGTGAGTATGTCTTAATAGATACTTCCCTCACAAAACAAGTAAGATAGCAATATGTGAATCCCCGGCCTGAAGGACGGGGCTACTTATTGGGAATGAAATTTCACATACCCATTCAGATTATCCCTATCATTCCATTTTGTCACAGCCTGGATTCATGCTATCCTACAGGCATGAAGGGTGATTCATAATGCTGATCTATGTAAATGGTTCCTGGGTGCAAGAAGCCGAGGCTGTAATTCCATTTAAAGATCAGGGATTTCTGTACGGTGATAGCCTGTTTGAGACCATTCGAATCAACAGAGGCAATCCTTTTCGGCTTCAGAAACACCTGGATCGTATGCTTAATGGTATGCGAACCATTTATATGGATGGCCATCTACTTCTGGAGTCTATTCCAGATCTACTCATTGAAATTATTCAGAAAAACACCTTGAATAATGCCCTGGTTAGAGTGATGATTACACGGGGAGTTACTCAAGATAGCTCACAAGAGACTGACTCAAGTCTAGCTATTTACATATCAGCCAGAAAACTGAGTACATTCACTGAGTGGCCCGTTAAAGTTATCTTTGTAGAGGAAAAAAACTATCCTCTGCTGCGTTTTTACCCGGCGATCAAATCTGGAAATTATCTTGGGAATATGCTGGCTAAAAAAGATGCAGAAAAAGCAGGGGCATTTGAACCTGTTTTTGTAAATAACGATGGCTATGTAACTGAATGTGCCATTCGGAACATTTTCTTCATCAAAGGTAACACGCTACTAACTCCCCATGTGGAGCTGGGTGTTTTACCAGGAGTAATTCGAGATACCATTATGGAACTGGCACGGAAACGAGGTTTACAGGTCGAAGAATCATTCACCCTGGTAAAGGACGTGAATGATATGGATGAAGCCTTTATTTCAAGCACTGGAGTAGGTGTTTTACCAGTGACCTGGGACGGTTTTCAATCGACCTACGAGCAGAGCCAGATTTTGAGAACAGATTTACAAACACTTTTTAATTCAGGAGCACAGGATGTCACATAAATTTAATCCTGAGCGGGCAGAGAGATTAATTTCTCCTGAGCGTTATCAGGAAATTAAACCAGAAATATTATTACAACGCCTAGGTGTACCGCCAGGCAGCACCATTCTAGATCTAGGATGTGGGAACGGATTTTTCACATTTCCGGCAGCCATGGGAATGGGTGAAGAGGGTATGGTTATCGCAGCTGACACTTCAGAACAGATGCTGACTATGCTAAATCGGAGGATGCCACCGGACAATGTCCAGGTCCTGCAGGTTGAGGAAGTTAAGATCGATGTCGAAGACCAATCTGTAGATGGTATCGTCGCTATCGCACTGTATCATGAATTCAAAACCCCCTTAGAAAATTTAGCTGAAATGAGTCGAGTCCTTAAAGCAGAGGGCAAGATCATGCTCATGGATTGGGACCCGGAAACAGAAAAAGAACGTGGACCTTCAAAAGATCACAGAATTTCAATGTCCAGGGCGGGTAAGGATCTGGAAACAGCCGGATTCACTATTATTACTCAAGAGAATTATCTCGACGATATCTGGCTGATCATAGCTCAAAAGACCTAATCTAGCTAGCTCCCTTCGTATGCGAAAATTGAATGTATATTATGTTGTCAGTATCATAAGCCTGGCCTTCATGATGCTTATTCTGCTTAGAACGCTGGAGATGCGGGGTTGGTTTGATAAGTACCAAGGGAGAACTCCTGCAGAGCATTTCAAAGTGAATGTTGTGGGAATTTATGATCTGGAACCTATTGAATATCCAAACGAAAGTCATACAATCATAATCGCAGCCCTTGAAGAACCGGATAGTGGGTGGATTACCCTCAAGGCGGACTCACTTGTCAATCTGCGGTTTAAAATGAGTGACTTTGAAGATGAACAGGTGCTGGTAGAATTATTTAGACCAGATACAGTGGGGAGTGATCAGCGAATTGAAGGCTGCGAATTGCTACTCTCTGCAGACGACTCTGGGGCATGGTCAGGATCTACAATAGGTGAATCTTGTGGTTATAGCACAAACTTAAGGTCATATTATTCCATAAAACTACATGTTGCTACAGGTACAATCAGAGTTGAGATTGAAAGCCTGAAATATGACGATCAAACTATATTGAATCGCAAAGAATATTTACTGAAGAGGTCAGAGAAGAATGAGTAAAAAGGATATCAAATTCAAGCTATTACGGACGGATCCATCTGGAGCACGTCGGGGACAATTCTTTACTGACCACGGAAAGGTGGAAACACCGACATTTATGCCAGTTGGAACGGCTGGTTTTGTACGATCAACACCTATGCGTGATGTGGCAGAGTCCGGTGCCCAAGTTGTTCTAGGTAACGCCTATCACCTGTCATTAGGTGAGCGTTTAAAAACAGTAAAGCGTGCTGGAGGACTCCATCGCTTTATGGGATGGGAAGGCACTATTCTGACAGACTCAGGAGGCTTTCAGATCTTTTCCTTAGAGGGTCGTGAGGTCACAGAAAAGGGAGTTTCTTTTCAGTTTGAAGAAGATGGTGAAAAGGTGTTTCTGGGACCGGAAGAGTCCATGGCTATTCAGAGAGACCTAGGTTCAGATATTGTCATGGCTTTTGATGAGTGTGTTGATTATAAAGCACCTCAAGAGTATGTGCAAAAGGCTGTAGAACGTACCACACGCTGGGCTGAACGCAGCCGTGAGTATCCACTTCAGGATCACCAATTTATGTTCGGGATTGTTCAAGGTGGTATTTACCAATCACTTCGTAGACAATCCGCCCAGGAAATAACCAATATCCCATTTGATGGTTTTGCCATCGGTGGTGTGAGCGTTGGTGAGGGTTTGGATCTTCTCAAAGAGGTGGTTGGCTACACAGCTCCACTCCTACCTCCAATGAAACCCCGCTATCTTATGGGTGTGGGATTACCAGAGGATATTTTTGCCGCAGTAAATCGTGGTATGGATATGATGGACTGTGTTATCCCGACCCGATATGCTAGACAGGGGACATTATTCACTCGGATGGGTAAACTGCGGATTATGGACAAAAACTTCCGCAAAGATAAATATCCATTGGACACTGCTTGTCGTTGTTATACCTGTCAAACCTACTCTCGTATGGTATTACGCTATTTATTCTTTATCAAGGATCCTTTGGCTGAGACACTGGCAACGATCCACAACCTGACCTTTTATCAAGATATGATGGCAGATATTCGACGCGCAATAGAGAAAGGTAATTTCGAGAATTTTCAACGTGATTGGTTGAATCGCTATTTTAAGAAGGGCAGCCCAAGGAAATAAGGTGTTGTCTTATACTCTTGCACTTCCTTATAAGTCATTGCGAGGAGTGTTCACGACGAAGCAATCTCCAATTGAAGAGAGATAATTGAATCTGAGATCGCCGCGGTCACTGGTTCCTGAGCCGAGCCTGTCCTGAGCTTGCCGAAGGGAAGGGTTCCCTCGCGAAGACGATGAGCTTCCATATCTGAACAAAATAAGTCTTTTTGAAAGCGTCTTGCTTTGTTATAGAGTACCTTTTAAATTCTCAATCGTATATATCTAACATTTCGGAGGAAAAATGGCTGACATTGATTTCGCAAATTCTGACAGTAGAATGAAATTCCTACAGGAAAATCTCGGGCATCTAATGAATGGAATTGATCAGAATTACGGTCATGTCCTCATGGATGAACTAATGCGGCGCCTGGAGATGACCGTCAGTGAGTTTAATGATGAAGTGAAGGTCATGCTCGACCGACTCCAGGAGAAAGAGGCTAAAGCTGAAGACAGCCCCCTTGAAACCAGCCCATTCGCCAGTAATGACTCACCCCAGCCTGCAAAAGATATAAATCTAAAGGTTGAGGGTTTATCTGAATTTGAAAAACGACTTGAATCTTTGGATAGCTAATCTCCTGATAAATCCCTGATATTTTTACAAATAAGTAAGCATATCTGCTGAACACACAATGAGATCACAAATATTTGAACCATCCTTTAAGTGGAGTTTATAATGAAGAAGCTGGGGGCATTCATATTGATTTTAACATCTTTATTTGGCCAGAGCCCTGATATGGTCCAGGAAGCCGTAGAAAATTTTAACCTCGATCAATATCTGGGTACCTGGTATGAAATTGCCCGAATGGATCATTCATTTGAGCGGGGAATGAGCAATGTGACGGCTAATTACAAACTCCGTGATGATGGCAAAGTAGCTGTACTCAACAAGGGCTACTATGCTGATAAATCAAAATGGAAGAGTGCCACAGGTGTAGCAAAATTTACTGGAGAAGCAAATCGAGGTGCATTGAGAGTCTCATTCTTCAGACCTTTTTATGGTGGATATAACGTGATCCTTTTAGCTGAAGACTACTCGTATGCTTTGGTCGCTGGTGATTCAGAAAAATACTTATGGATCTTGAGCAGAACTCCTGAATTGGCTGAAGAAGTTCTCACTGTAATTATTGAGAAAGCACGCTCTCTGGGCTATCCTATTGAAGCAATGATCTTTATCGATCAGAGTAAAAATCTATAAACTCTATAAATAATACTTATTTGAATTGGAATCTTAGCATCTGTGGTCGATGATCTGAAGCTGTAGTAATCTCGTTTAGAGTCAGAGCTGGTATTCCCCTTGGTCGGATATTCGATCCAATAAATATATAGTCAATTCTTCGTACTGGTTGGTCTGCCGGAAAGGTATTCTCCGCCTGCCTGTTAATCTGAAGTATTCCATCACTCAAAGACTTAGTTATCATTTGGTGTGTATCTGAATTTGGTTCAAAGTTAAAGTCGCCGGTCAGGATCAGATCAGCAGAAGGGGGCAAAAGTTGAATGATACGTTTTACCTGCTCCTCGCGTTCATCAGGCTTAAGACCCAGGTGAGTACCCATGACAAACAGCGTGTCATGCTCCAGCAGTATTGAGGCTAGAAAGACACTCCTACCTTCCAGGAGACTATCAGTTGAGAGGTCAAATATCTGGAAACTTAAAACGGGAAATTTGCTCAACAAAGCGTTTCCATATTGTCCACTATCAAAATCAATTGAACGACCAAAGGTAGCATCCATTTCAAGCAGTTTGCCTAGACTGTCAGCCTGAAGAATGCCAAATGCTCTGACAGTCCCATGATCAACCTCATTTAGAATAAGAATATCAGGTTTGGCAGCATCGACCACTTTTGCTACACGTTGGAGATCCAGAACACGATCCATACCCACACCGTGACGGATATTGTAGGTCATGACTGTATAAGAGTTGCCACTGCAGGCAAGCAATGCCCCAATGAATAGGGCTGCGAGGAGGAAGAGTAAGCTGGATTTGTGCTTAATCAAAAAATCTCTTTGCAAAGATGAAGCGTTTATGGAGACGTTCGGCATAATCGGGATCGTCGGGGTTGATGCTCTGAATCTGTACACCTGATCCCAGACTGTGGATGACCTTACCCTCTCCCAGATATATCGCTGTATGGGTTACCATACGTCTGCTGCCTGCAAAAAACAGGAGATCGCCGGGGAGCATGGCATCGGTCCAGCCGGGGAAACCTATCATTCTGCCTACATTGGCCATCTCGTCTGTATCGCGGGGAAGATATAGATTATTCATTCCATAACTCTGCATAACAAAACCGGAGCAATCCAGACCTTCGGCAGAGCGTCCACCCCAAACGTAGGGCAGTCCCAGAAACTGTTCGCCAGATGTGACGATGGCCTGACGCAGAGGATTTAGCTCAGCATTCACCAGTTTGTAATTGTCCGGAGAGAGACTGATCTCAGAGCCGTCAGCCAGAAGGAAGCGATCATCACCAAGGTAGGGAAGTCGGGTGCCTATTTGTAACTCAAACCCATTCTCAAGAGTGATGTTCTCGTTAATAATGGCAAATTCATTGGAATGATATGCTTTCCAATCATTTAAGCTAAGCATGCGAAGATCTGACTTGGGGATATATCCAAGGTAACCAACTGATGATTGTACCTGAACGTAGGGATCAGCATCTTTGATCAGACGCACAGGCTCGCCGTAGAGCATTTCGGTACCTTCCTGCTTTTCGGCTACAGGTTCATATCGTCCCATTGTATAGGGCACGGTGATGATGCCGTAATTCAGATCATTCTCGAATGATTCAGGTAGATAGGTGACCTGATCGATAAGCTGTTGTTCATATCCGGCCTTTTGAAGTTTTTTGGCGATTCCTTTAACTGGCAATTCAAAGAAGGCTTCTCCTTTGAGTATTATCTTGTCGCCAGAGACTTCGGCATACACATCCTGATACCAGATTCGATGGTCAAGATAGAAGTCGGTGTTCGCCTTGGCGACTATATCATGGATATTGTGCCTTGGAGTGCGAACTTTTATATGCACGCAATTAGCTAAATTTATTACCAGGAGTATGGTAAGTATGTGTTGTAATATTCTTGATTTACGATAAGGCATTTATTGACCCTTTCTTCGCTGACGACACGGTCAAAATAACAGGTAATTCGCCACAAATAAGCTAAATAATATTAGAGATAGAGATATTGTGGGTGTAACAAAGACTATTAACTTGTGGTTTTAACATGAGCGTAAAATTATAGCCCAGTCATTTCTGTTAAGGTAGAGAGCCCCGATAAAATGATCATTCACATTATACCAATCCTGGCAATCATATCAGCGATTTTACATATAAGAGCTGATTTGAAACAATTAACTCACCAAACTTACCTTTTTAAACCTCTGACACTTATTCTGATCATCCTTTTTAGCATTTTTCAGGTCCCCGAGGTCTCGATATTTTACAAAATGATGATTATTTATGGTTTAGCATTCTCTATGCTAGGTGATATCATGTTAATGCTACCGACTGATAAGTTTATGCATGGCTTAGCGAGCTTTCTAATCGCTCACATTTTCTATATAATTGCGTTTGTGAGTGACTCTATATTTCCCGCAAATATTTTGTATTTGATTCCTGGCTTAATCATCGGAGCGATTATTCTAAGGATTCTGCTTCCTCGAGTTGAAGGGAAGACTATCCCTATTGTTATATATTCCCTGGTTTTAATATTGTTACTTTGGCAAGCAACGAGCCGTCTTGGACTATCATACAGCCACAGTAGTATTGTCGCCCTTGTGGGTAGCATATTTTTTATCAGCTCAGATGTAACTCTCGTGTTTAACCGATTTGTTAGAAAACTCAAAGATGGTCAACTCTTTATCCTGAGTACTTACTATATAGCACAATTATTGATTGCATATTCAATTTGAGGATTTATTAATGACGATAGCAAAATATCGATTGGAACCAGTTCGTGCTATTTTTCCCCACCGCTAATGGTGCCATCGCTTTTCATTTTGAGGTCTTTTTCGAAAAATGTCGTTTTCTTATCGACAATAAGTTCCCATTTATCACCGTCCTTGGATTTGTAAAGATAGGATGAATCAGAAAAATTGACACCCCTCAATTCCCCCGGTTTTATATCATTCCAGAATGCACCAATGACGTAATCTTTCTTGTCTACGATTGGGTACCAGCCATACTCCCCATAGTACATGTTAATTTGACCTTTAATACTACCCATAGTTGCAATTGCCTCAGCCTTTTTCGCATCGTAGACACTATTATAATATATGGGTACAGCAACTGCAGCTAACAAGCCGACAATTACGATAACAATCATTAATTCGACCAACGAAAATCCGCTGTACTGCGTTTGCTTATTTGGATCCAAATATAACCTTCCTCTGTGAGCTACTTGGCTAGTCGTTTATAAACAACAATCATTCCATTCACCAGCATAAGTGTATAAATGCATATAAAACAGATAGTTATATAATATTATAGTATAATCTAATTGCTTGCTTATGTCTGATATAAACGACACTATATGCTTCTTCGCTTAATAAGGTGACAGTCATAAAATATGATTTTGCGTAGGCTTAACAATCGAACCTGCACCTGGATGACGCGGCTAAAGTCTATAATAAAAGCAGGGAGAGTTCATGATGTGAAAATCTAAGCTTCGCGATTACTATCCTCGCCATTATCGTTCGATGCTGCTGAAATCTTTGATGATAAGTTCTTCTTGTAAGCAGCATGATTTCTATAAAATGATATGCTCAGAGCCACACCAACCAGTGTAGCTACCCAGAAGGGAACTGGAAGCGGGATGGTAATGATTCCAAAAAGATCTTTAAAAAAGCCAACGATACCTGAATATTCACCCCACAATTTTACCCCTACAGCTAGGATGAAAAACGTAATTAGAATAGAAATTATCCAATCTGAAATTTGGCTTATCTTGCCTGGAATATTCATGACAATCATCACTCCTGCGTTTTAAGCAGAAATTAATCGAGCTATTACAATCAACAAGTTATAATCTGATCTAAGGTCTAAGCGTGTATGTAACAAGTCCTCCCAAAATATGAGTCGTTTTTATTATCAGAGGGCTAGTCTCATGTCCGGAATGCAGGTAAGAGTATAGGTCGCTCCCCAAACTGGATAAATTTCATGAAAAATGGATAGGGCGTGCAAAAAATATCACGCCTGTAACCCTCTGAAATACAGGAAGATACAGAATACATCTTGCAGAATGATGGCCGCGAAATTATAATGCGCGCGCTCAAATACCCGACTTCGTCCATAGGACTTAGTCGTGGCTATCGGCTCCGGTAGCTTCCCCCTACGCTTTCAGCTTCGGCGGGACAGGCAGCTGGATAGATTCATTGACATGCTCCGGTAGCTCAGCTGGATAGAGCAACGGATTTCTAATCCGTAGGTCACAGGTTCGAGCCCTGTCCGGAGTACATCTTAAACCCCATATAATTCAAGTAGTTATGTGGGGTTTTCTGTTGGTGCACAGTCTAGGCTAATGTATCCTGTCCCGTTATTTGGGACATTTTGGGACACTAGATGGAGACTTTTTGGAGACCTAAAATCAGAAGATTGGATATATGAGCTTAGCCAGTAAGGGCTTCGTGAAATGAGGCCAGGTATGGGTATAAGTTGGGTTTGTGGGAATAAAAAAAGGCCCAGCATCAACTGGACCTTTTCGCATATATGTGAATGGATGTTACCAGACACTATCCAGCACGGCAATTCCATCCTTTAGGTTTGAATCAAGCAAATGAATGTATGCCTGTTCAGTCACCTTTACCGATGAATGACCCAACAGCTTAGAGACGACATATATGTCAACTCCTGATTGAACTAGCTTGCTTCCGAATGTTCTGCGAAGTCCATGAAGTGTACCATCTGGTATCCCTGCATCGGTGATGTACTTCTTGATCTTCTTATACATGTAGTCATAATCGAAGTTGAAAGGATATTCAAGTTTCTGCTGGAAATTCCGCTTATGCAGAATATCAAATGCCTTCTTGTCTAAAGGCACTAGCCGTTCCTTATCGAACTTCCCTCGGAGACGTATCATTCTGCCTTCAAAGTCAACATTGTCCCAGGTGAAATTAGGTAACAGTAGCTCAGCCCGTCTGGCACCTGTGTGCAAATACATCTCAATTAGATCCAGGTAATTTGGATCAGTTACTTCTTTCAGTATTTTTTCAATTTCATCGTCAGAGTATGTTTGAGGTTCAGTTTTCTCAATCGGGAGTAACTTGACACTCATGATAGGGTTGACTTGAACATAGTTATGAGCAATCAGGATATTGAAAAATGATTTCAACGTCCTAAGCTCTGCATTAACTGTAGATGGACTAACTTTGCAATCGTCAATCCGATAGTGAACATATTGCTTAATAGTAGAGGCAGGAATATTCCTAATTTTCTCATTGGGAATAAACAATCGCAATGTTCGGAAAACTGTTTCTTCACGCTGGATTGTTTTTGACTTTTTCTGCCCATCAATGAGAATCAGGTATTGATCCTTCATATCATCGAACTTGAGATTGGGTTGAAGCGAAGCTTCCAGGCCAGCATGGATACGAGACTTTCTATGTTCAATTGAGAGCTTGAATTCCTTTGCGGATTTACTGTCTTTGAATGTTTTTTGATGTCTTTTACGGTTGAAATCATAGTAATCAACGACCCATCTAGCTCCGGAGCTAGTCGTGATCTTATTTATTGAAGCCATTTTCTAACTCCTTTCTGTTACATCAATAATCATCAAACGTTAATTGTGGCTTGATTAGAATTGATAAGTCTCTTTGTGTTATTCTTAAGTTTTTTCCCACACGATATGTGGAGATATCTTTCTCTCGAATCAATCGTCGAAGTGTTTTGGTGGATATGTCCAGTAACTTGGCAGCTGAATCCAAGCTGAACATCTGCTCCACCTGGTTCTCTGACCTGGTCGCATAATTTACAAGTGTGCTTAACCCTGACTCACTGACACGTGTGCTATCTCCCACCACATAGAAACTGATGCCAGCCCTTTGACCGAGAGAACGGACATCTCCCTCGGACAGATCCAACAGTATTGCTGCTGATTTTAGGCTATACATCTGTTCCATGATACTGACCTAGCAGAACCCTGGTTGATCTGCGATGTTGTAAAGTGACAGCAGAAATGCTGTGGCATCACTGCTCTGGAAAATCTTACTACGTGTTCGATTTGGACTACCTGCAATAACACAAGCAACAAGAGCATCCTCTTCATCATCAAAACAGATGGCTATTTGATTTTTCTGTGTATTGACCTGGATTGATTGAAAACTACTTACGCCGATTTCACTGAGCTTAGTTGCAGCATAGCTAGCGAGATCATCACTGCCATACTTTTCGCCACTAATTTCTAAATATTTCATGTTTACTCCTTTCGTGATCATGATTGGCTCCATGGTTCTTATTCCAGAAAAGAAGGGCACCTCAATTGAGGTGCCCTTCAAAGTCCCGGTTAATTCAAACCCACAGATCGATTCGACGCAATTCGCTGCAGTACTGCACAAACACCGGGTAGTTCATCTGATGAAAATTCGATAACTTGAGAATGGTGAATTCCCATTTCATGGCATGCAATCTGAACAAATGGATCTAATACAGACCGTGGGTGTAGTTCGGTGATTGCGAAAAAGTTCTCAACGTCTTTAAGAGATGAAAATGCAAGTGTTACATTGCCTGTATAATTGAATACTCCGAGGTGTATATATGAGATACCAGCACTGTGTAAGCACGACCCAATTAAACGAGCTATATTTTGAATCTGATCAATGTTGAGTGGTTGGGGGTATAGATGTTCCATAAGTTGCTCCTTCTTATTCTTATTCAATAAAAGGGGCACCTCCGAAGAAGTGCCCCTTTCTTCAATCACTAAGCGTTCAGTAGTTCAGCTACTTTTGCTTCGATCTTTACAAACACAGCGTCAAGCTTGGCGATCTGGTCTTGAATAGACTTAACTTCATCTTTCAGTGCCAGACGATCCAAATCATCCGAAATATCCTCTGCGGAGGCGTTCATTTCTTCAATCTGAACATTCAAGTCAGCTTGAAGAGTACGAACGTCATTGCGAAGTGATTTCAGATTAAGCGCACTTGAGATTTTTGAAATCCCATATGAACGGCGAGTCAATGTCTGAAAACGTTCTGCTAAAGTTGGTTCCATAATGGTACCTCTTTCTGTCAGAGTTAAAGGCCATGCCGACGACTCCATCGCGTTCGGCGTCATTTGTTGATCATTCACAATGATCTCCTTTCCATTATTGTTTAGCTTGTTGCTCATGGGATTAAGTTGCGAAAAGGATATAGCTATCCTGAGGTGTGCAACGTGTGACACCTTTATCTTGTGAGGGTATTTAGGGTACGGAGACCCTTATGGGGAACTATCTAGAGGGCTTGATTATCTCGAAGGCTTTAATCTGATTGCTCAATTTATAGTTGCCACCTCGACTTGGTGACTTTGATTTTATTGAAGTGATCAGATTAAAGTCTAATGCACTGGATTGAAGATATTTGATCTTACGTTGGATTTGATTTCTAAGAGTCTTACGATTAGTATTCCTGAAATCCCAGATCCAAGTACTTGAATCTTTCTTTGGTGATTCCAACTCTAATTCATCTTCAAAATATTGGGGTAGAGAAAAACTATTCCATATCTTTCTCAG